>Ga0315291_10004258_pt1 | contig 18275 bp, 12 predicted proteins | sample YL17G12_20_MG_FD_203070 | JGI IMG/M metagenome (GOLD analysis project Ga0315291, IMG submission 203070) | Sediment microbial communities from Yellowstone Lake, YNP, Wyoming, USA - YL17G12_20 | ecosystem: Environmental > Aquatic > Freshwater > Lake > Sediment | place: USA: Wyoming | collected...
CTGTTTGATGCCGTAATCAAAGGCAACGACCTTATATTTTTTCGCCGGCTTATTTTCCGAATTATTCAGCACATCAACGACGCCGTGCTCCCAGGCATAGGATTTTCTGACAGTTACATCTTTTACGATGTCTCTTCCGACGAGGCCGGGATACTGTCGCAGCTTTTTTGTCAGGGCTTTAACATCAAACTGATTTGAGGAAATGATGCCTCGCATCGCACCTTTTGTGCGGATGTGCCTGACGAGTTTGCGGGTATCGATACCTTCAAGGCCGACAACGCCGTTTCTCTTGAGATAGTCGCTGAGCGATTCTGTGTTTCGCCAGTTGCTCGGATAATCGCAGTTTTCTTTTACGATAAAACCGGCGGCAAAAACCTTTCGCGATTCACTGTCGTCGGTGTTGGTGCCGTAATTTCCTATCAGGGGATAGGTCATCGTTATTATCTGCTCATAATATGATGGGTCTGTCAGGATTTCCTGATAGCCGCACATCGCCGTATTGAAAACGACCTCGCCGCAACTTTGCCCCTTTGCGCCGAAGCTTGTCCCCTCGAATACCGTTCCGTCTTCAAGCAATAAAATAGCTTTCACTTATTTTTTTTTCTCCACAGGACGCCTTATGGCGCTTACTTTCGGTAGTACAACTGAATCGGTTTTACGTTAATTTTTTCCTGTCTCATTGCGATTATTGCCCTTGTGACAGCCACTGCGCCCCGTATTGTTGTTACGTAAGGTACTTGCCTATCCAGAGCGCTCCTGCGTATTGAAAATGAATCGCTTATCGTCTGTTTGCCGATAGTGGTGTTTATAATAAGGTCTATTTTTCCATTAATGATTAAATCAACGATGTTTGGTCTGCCCTGGCTCATTTTCAATACAAACTCTGAAGGTATATTGTTTTTAATCAGCTCGATGCAGGTGCCTTTGGTGGCCAGAATCTTAAAACCCATATCCTTCATTTTGCGGGCGACATCGACGGCCTTTTTCTTGTCGGCGTCTTTGACGCTGATAAAGACACTGCCCTGCAGAGGCAGAGTATTGCCTGACGCAATCTGCGATTTGGCATAAGCAATGCCGAAGTTATCGGATATGCCCATCACCTCACCTGTCGAAAGCATCTCAGGGCCAAGTATTGTATCGATGCCGGGGAACTTGAGGAAGGGGAATACCGCTTCTTTGACGCAGAAATATTTTCGGCGGACTTCTTTTGTAAAATGCAACTGCTTGAGCGTCATTCCGGTCATTACCTTTGCTGCAATTTTGGCAAGAGGCACACCGATGGCCTTGCTGACAAAAGGCACTGTTCGCGAGGCACGCGGGTTTACCTCGAGGATATAAATCCTGCCATCCTTTATGGCGAACTGGATATTCATCAGGCCTTTTACCTTCAACGCCAATGCCAGCAGTTTTGTCTGACGTCTGATTTCATTTAGAAGCTCTTCACTGATATTGACTGTCGGCAGCGAGCAGGCGCTGTCGCCTGAGTGGACGCCTGCCTCTTCGATGTGCTCCATTATGCCGCCGATAACAACCGTTTTGCCGTCGCTGATGGCATCGACATCAAGTTCGGTGGCGTCGTCGAGAAATTTATCAATCAGAATCGGATGTTCGCCTGAAACTGCTATTGCCCTTTCGACGCAGGCCTTCAGCGCCGACTCGTCATAGACAACCTCCATCGCCCTTCCGCCCAGGACAAATGAAGGCCTAATCAACAGGGGGAAACCCAGCTTATTGGCTATTTGCAGCGTCTCATCATAGGATGTCGCCGTACCGCTTTCCGGCTGGAGAAGTTTTAGCCTTTCGACAAGTTTATTGAATCGTTTGCGGTCTTCAGCCATATCTATGCTGTCAGGGGATGTACCGATGATTTTTACCCCTGCCTTTTCAAGAGGCACGGCGAGTTTGAGCGGGGTCTGGCCGCCGAACTGCACAATCACACCATCCGGCTTTTCTATATCCACAATTGCCATTACATCTTCGAAGGTAAGCGGCTCGAAATAAAGCCGGTCAGAGGTGTCATAGTCCGTGCTTACTGTTTCGGGGTTGCAGTTGACCATTATGGATTCGACGCCGATTTCCTTGAGAGCAAATGCGGCATGAACGCAGCAGTAATCAAATTCGATGCCCTGCCCGATTCGGTTGGGCCCGCCGCCGAGGATAATGACCTTTCGCTTTTTTGTAGGATTGGCCTCGCATTCTTTTTCATAAGTTGAATAAAGATACGGGGTGCTTGCCTCAAATTCTGCTCCGCACGTATCGACTGTTTTATAAACTGGATTTACATCGAGCGACCGGCGGAATTTCCTGAACTGCGGTTCGGTTACGCCCATTAAAGATGCAAGGTACTTATCGCTAAAGCCGTATTCCTTGATTTTGCGCATCATAACTGCATCAATCTTCTGCAGACTGAGCGATTTTATCTTTTCCTCAAGTTTGACAATGTCTTTGATGTTGTTAAGAAACCAGGGGTCTATTTTGGTGAGGTTAAAAATTTCTTCCGTAGAGATATTCCTTCGAAATGCCTCGGCGACATACCAGATTTTGTCCCAGCAGTTGGTGCGGAGCTTGTCCTTTAACTGATGCGCCGAAAGTTCAGGGCTGATGTGTTTATTGTCGAGGGAATAGCGGTCGATTTCGAGAGACCTTATGGCCTTTTGCAGCGCCTCCTTGAATGTTCGGCCGATAGACATTGCCTCGCCGACCGATTTCATCTGGACGGTCAGTTCGGGACTTGTCCTTGGGAATTTTTCAAATGTAAAACGCGGCCATTTTACGACACAATAATCTATCGTCGGCTCAAAACAGGCAGGCGTTTTCTTTGTAATATCGTTTGGAATTTCATCCAGGGTATAGCCGACCGCAAGCAGCGAGGCAATTTTTGCGATAGGAAAGCCGGTCGCCTTTGAGGCAAGTGCGGAGCTTCGCGAAACTCGCGGGTTCATTTCGATTACGTAAAGTTTGCCGGTATCGGGGTGGACTGCAAACTGGATGTTCGAGCCGCCCGTCTCGACGCCGATAGCCCTTATGATTTTAATGGCCGCATCACGCATTATCTGATATTCTTTATCGGTAAGTGTCTGTGCCGGAGCAACGGTAATGCTGTCGCCGGTGTGAATGCCCATAGGGTCGAAGTTTTCGATGGAGCAGACGATAACAACGTTGTCTTTGCAGTCCCTCATCACTTCAAGCTCGTATTCCTTCCAGCCGGCAACCGATTCCTCGACGAGGACCTGGCTTGTGGGGCTTAAACTCAGACCCCACTGGATAAATTCTTTGTATTCCTCGGCGTTATAGGCGATGTTTCCGCCCATCCCGCCCAGTGTATATGACGGACGAATAATGACGGGAAAGCCGAGCTGTTTGACAACCTCCTGTGCCTCCTGCCATGAATGTGCATAGCCGCTCCTCGGCACCGCCAGACCGCAATCTTCTATGGTCTTTTTGAACCTGTCCCTTTCCTCGGCTTTTTTAATGCTCTTTAGATTTGCGCCGAGTAGACGGACATTATATTTTTTCAATGTGCCTCTTTCGGCAAGAGCAACCGCGGTATTGAGGCCGGTCTGACCGCCCAGCGTAGGCAGCAGACTGTCGGGTCTTTCTTTCTGGATTATTTTTTCGACTATCTCAGGTGTAATCGGCTCGATGTAGGTTCTATCAGCCATTTCAGGGTCGGTCATAATTGTGGCGGGGTTGCTGTTGATGAGGATGACCTTATAGCCCTCCTGCTTTAAGACCTTGCAGGCCTGTGCGCCGGAATAATCAAATTCGCAGCCCTGCCCTATTACAATCGGGCCCGACCCTATTATCAGTATCTTGTGAATATCTTTGCGTTTCGGCATTATCAGTTCTTTCTGATGAGGTCTATGAAGAAATTACTACTTTTGCAAATCCTTTTCGGGCATCTTACTGCGAGGTATAACGGTTGGTTATGGGCATTCTCCTGTCCTTGCCAAACGCACGCGGCGTGATTTTGACGCCGGGCGGCGACTGTCTTCGTTTGTACTCGTTGATGTCAATCATGCGGACAACCCGCTTGACGACATCCCCCGGCAAGCCTTCCTTTATAAGCTCCTGAGGCGATTTGTCGTCTTCGATATACCCTTTAATTATCCTGTCGAGCAAATCATACTCAGGCAGCGAATCGGTATCCTTCTGGCCTTCCTTAAGCTCAGCCGAGGGAACACGGTCGATTACACTTTGCGGGATAAGCTCTTTATTATTGATTTTATTCACATGCCGGGCAAGGTCGTAAACCATTGTTTTGGGTACATCCTTTATCACCGCAAAACCGCCTGCGCTGTCGCCATAAAGGGTCGAATAACCAACCGCTGTTTCACTTTTATTGCCCGTCGTCAGCACCATATAGGAAAACCGGTTACTAAGTGACATCAGTATCGTGCCGCGGATTCTTGCCTGAAGATTTTCATAAGCAATACCGGAATCCTTCCAACCCTCGACTATAGAGAGTGTATCGTTAAAATTGTTGAGCACGGATGCAATAGGTATTGTCCTGAACTCAATGCCCAGATTTTTCGCCACCTTTTCGGCATCGCTTATTGTATCGGGGCTGTTAAACTTCGACGGCATCGTTACGCCGAGAACATTTTGTGCACCGAGAGCATCCACCGCTAAAGCGGCGGTAAGAGACGAATCGATTCCGCCGCTTAAACCGATTACTACTTTGCCAAAACCGTTCTTCAATACGTAATCCCTCGTGCCTAATACCAATGCCCCGTAAACTTCTGCAACAGCGTCCATCGGCTCAGGCATCGGCTGCCGGGCCGCGCTTTTTACCATCACTCTTTTGCCGTCGGCCAAATCAATATCGGCAATAAGCAAATCCTCATCAAAGGCCTTTGCCCGACAGATAACCGCGCCTGTGGAATCGAGGAACATACTCCTGCCGTCAAAAACAAGCTCATCCTGTCCGCCGACAAGATTACAGTATGCAACCGCACAATCGAAATACGTGGCACAGTGGTGAAGAACCTCCTGCCTTTTGTCGAGCTTGCCCATATAAAAAGGAGATGCCGATATATTTATAATGATATCCTTGCAGCGGATTTCCTTGAGGAATTTGTCCATCCATTCTAAATGCCAGATATCCTCACAGATTGTAAGCACCACCGCCATCCCGTTTACGTTTACGATTGCAGAGCCCGTCCCGGGCCTGAAATATCTCCGCTCGTCAAAGACGCCGTAATTGGGCAGGATGCACTTGCGGTAAATCTTTTTTATCTGGCCTTTTTCGAGCACCGCCAGCGAATTGAAATACCCTTTGTCACCCCTAAGGGGCAGGCCTGCCTCGGCAAAACCGACAATAACAGTTTTTTTCGGACAATCTTTGGCCATCTGCTCAATGGCCAGGCGATTTTCCTCGAGGAAGTGATTTTTCAAAAGCAAATCTTCCGGCGGATAGCCGCAGACTGCCATTTCAGGAAAGACCAGTATGTCAACGTTTGACTTCACCGCCTGCTCGTAGAACCTGCGCATTATTTTAACGTTGCCTGCGATATCGCCGACAGAGGCATTAAATTGTCCTAATGCAACCCTTAGTGTCATATATAAAACAGCACTTCCTTTATTTGTTTTACCTCAGGAAAAGCATTTCCGCGTATGTAGGCAGAGGCCACAACTCGGCGTCAACGATATTTTCAAGCTCGTCAGCCGCCTGACGTACCGCCTGCATTGCAGGCCTGACGCTGTCATGGCACTGGGCTGCCCGTTTCGGCGCATCCTTGATGGCGCCTGCTTTGGTAACCGCATCTTCGAGACTTTCAATTGCGCTATCCAATGAGCTTATCAGACCGCAAACCTTCTCTAACATTAAGACTTGTGTTTCGCTCGAAACACCGGCCGCCTTGACATTCTTTGCTGCCCTACCAAGTTTTCCCGAATAACTGACAGCCGCAGGCAGAATCTGACGCTTAGCCATATTGAGCATGGTCAACGCTTCGATGTTTATCATCTTGTTGTATATCTCAAACAGGATTTCCGTGCGGGCGTGCAGTTCCGCCTTGCTCAGAACCTTGTGCTTCCTGAACAGTTCGACATTTTCCTTGTCCATAATGGTATTGAGAGCATCCACCGAGGAACGCATGTTAGGCAGACCTCGCCTTTTTGCTTCCTCCACCCATTGCGGAACATAATTATCGCCATTGTATATTATTCTCGAGTGCTCTTTGGCGATTTTTTGCAGAAGCTTCTGAGCCGCTGTTTTTACATTGCCCGCCGTGCCGTCGGCTCGTCGCGGCAGGTCCGACTTTTCAAGAGTATCGGCAATCTCCTCAAGGCTATCGGCTACAATCGTATTAAGAACGAACATCGGCCCTGCCGTCGATTGTGATGAACCCACCATGCGGAATTCGAACTTGTTGCCTGTAAATGCAAATGGCGAAGTCCTGTTACGGTCGGTGCTGTCCTTGGGCAGAGGAGGCAGTGTCGAAACACCCAGCTTCAATTCCCCGCCCTGCCTGGATGACTTCGCCCCGCCTGTTGCAAGCTGCTCCATAATATCGGTAAGCTGTCCGCCGAGGAATATCGAGACTATCGCAGGAGGTGCCTCATTTGCCCCAAGACGGTACTCATTGCCGACATTGGCTACGCTTGCACGCAGCAATTTTGCATACTTGTCAACCGCGCGGATAATGCCGCACAGGAACACAAGGAATACCATATTATCATGAGGTGTATTGCCGGGTTCGAGCAGATTTACCCCGTCGCTTGTCACTATACTCCAGTTGTTGTGCTTGCCTGACCCGTTCACCCCTGCAAACGGCTTTTCATGAAGCAGGCATACGAAGTTATGCCTCAATGCCACAGTCTGCATCGTTTCCATAATAAGCTGATTATGGTCGGTTGCGATATTAACAGTTGAAAACACAGGCGCCAGTTCATACTGCGCAGGAGCTACTTCATTGTGCTGAGTCTTGGCTGATACGCCGAGCTTCCAAAGTTCAATGTTAAGCTCGCTCATAAATGAGGCCACTCTCTCGTGGAGAGTGCCGAAATAGTGGTCTTCCATTTCCTGGCCTCGCGGCGAAGCAGCGCCAAACAATGTTCTGCCTGTCAGCACAAGGTCCAGACGCTTCTCGAAGAACGAACGGTCTATCAGAAAATACTCCTGCTCAGCACCAAGCGTTGCAATAACCCTTTTCGATGAGGTATTGCCTAATGCACGAAGAACACGCATGGCCTGCTTGTTCAGGGCATCCATCGAACGCAATAGCGGCGTCTTCTTGTCAATCGCCTCGCCCGTGTAGGAACAGAATGCACAGGGTATATACAAAATCACGCTGTCGCCTTTTTTCTTTACAAAAACAGGCGATGTGCAGTCCCATGCCGTATAACCTCTTGCCTCAAATGTTGCGCGAAGGCCGCCTGACGGAAACGATGACGCATCCGGCTCGCCTTTAGTTAACTCCTTGCCGCTGAATTCCATTACCGTTGTGCCTTCAGCCGTCGGCGATATAAACGCATCATGCTTCTCAGCGGTCATTCCCGTCATCGGCTGGAACCAGTGACAAAAATGCGTCGCGCCCTTTTCAATCGCCCAGTCTTTCATCGCGTTGGCGATTACATTAGCCGTCGCTGCGTCCAGCGACTGGTCGCCGCAGATGCTCTTCTTGAACGATTTGTAAATGTTCTTGGGCAACCGCTCTCGCATCACGGCATCGTTGAAAACATTCGAGCCGAATATTGCTGTGACCGGTTCATTCGATTGACACATAATATAATTCTCCTAAAAACTAAAAATACGGTTAATATCATATTCAATTTGCCGCAAACTGCCAACTTATTTTATCCGATCGCCTCGCTGCCCTTTTCAGCCGTGCGTATCCTGACGCACTCTTCCAGAGGAACAACGAATATCTTGCCGTCGCCGATTTCGCCGGTCTGCGCCCCCTTTATAATGGCCTTTATCGTCGGTTCTACAAAATTGTCGTTCACCGCTATTTCAAGGCGAACCTTTCGCAGGAGGTTCCCTGTCTCCTTAAATCCGCGATAGACCTCCGTAACGCCCTTTTGCCTGCCGTGCCCAAGCACTTCATTGACCGTTATCAAATGGACATCAGCTTTATACAACTGCTCTTTTACCTGTTCGAGTCTGTGCGGCTGAATTATTGCTATTATCAATTTCATGATTGAATCTCCTTTCAAGCTTTATTCCAACATCGTATATGCACGTTCATTATGTTGAGTAAGGTCCAGTCCGATTGCTTCATCTACTTCAACAACCCGCACGCCGATAATCAAATCCACCACTTTATAGATGACCAGCGTAACCACCAGAACATATACCACAGTTACAACCACCGCAATAAGCTGGATGGTAAATTGCCTCGGGTTCCCAGCTAACAAACCGTTGGGGCCCACTGCATTTATTGCCTTCGTCGCAAACAACCCTGTCGCAAGCGTTCCCCATATCCCGCTTATTCCATGCACTCCGAACGCATCCAGCGAATCATCATAACCGAATTTGTGCTTGATAGTACCTACTGCCGCAAAACAGAGAATGCTTGCTACTGTTCCTATCAATAACGCCGCTCCTACTCCGACAAAACCCGCTGCCGGTGTAATTGCTGCCAGTCCAGCAACAGCGCCCGATATCGTTCCGAGCATCGTCGGGTTTCCGTTAAACCGCCAGTCCAGAAATGCCCACGTCAATGCTGCCATGGCTCCCGCTGTATTTGTCACCACAAGGGCATTGGTCGCAAGGCCGTTGGCCGCTAGCGCACTTCCCGCATTAAACCCGAACCATCCAAACCACAATAGTGCTGCTCCAAGCACGCTGAACGGCAGATTGTGCGGCGGGGTCGGATGTTTGTCATAGCATTTCCTCTTGCCTATCACTATAGCCGTTACCAGTGCCGCAATACCGGCGTTTATATGCACGACTGTTCCGCCCGCAAAATCCGCGACGCCAAGTTCCCGCAGCCACCCGCCCTGTCCCCACACCATGTGGGCAAGCGGGTCGTACACAAATGTAGCCCACAGCAGCGAAAACACCAGATAAGCAGAAAACTTCATCCTCTCGGCAAACGCTCCCAGAATCAATGCGGGCGTAATAACCGCAAACATCGCCTGGAATATCATAAACGCCTGATGCGGTATCGTGGCCGAATAAGCAACGTACGGCTCAAACCCGACGCCGTTCAATCCTATCCATTTCAAAGAGCCTATAAACCAGTTGCCCGGAGAAAACGACAAACTATAACCGAACAACACCCACTGAACACTCAAAGCTGCCAGCGCTATGAAGCACTGCATCAAAACACCCAGTACATTCTTACGCCTCACAAGACCGCCGTAAAAGAAAGCAAGCCCCGGCGTCATCAGCATTACCAGGCCGGTGGAAATCAACACCCACGCAGTATCACCCGTATCGATCTTCAGCGCCGGCGTACTTACCGCAGCCGACTGGTCTTCTGCAAAAGCCGCCAGATTCACCATAGCTACCATAAGGGCCGCAGCCAAAATCCATCGCCTGTTTCTACGCATAAGTCCTGTCTTTCTCTATCAAATGCTCACACGCTTTATTGCTATTACGCAAACTGTGTGCCAGTAAATACACGCTTGGAGAAAATTTATTTAACCCCCGCTAAAATAAGATGTTACGACAACAATGCGGCCGGTGCAGCCAAATCCAATAAACTACATTTTAGTATATAACTCTAAAATACTAAACAAAATTGTAGGCGATTCCATTACAAAAACTTAGGCAGAATCCCGTACCTCTTTATCTTGTAGCCGAGCGTTCTTTCCGTTATCCCAAGTTCAATGGCAGCTTTTCTTTGCTGACCCCCTGTTTTTTTCAACGCATCAACGATTAGCTCTTTTTCCAGATTCTCAATCGTTTCCACCATCGACCTTGCTGCCACCGGCTGCGCCTTGTTTATCATCTGAAGTGAAGGTGGCAAATGCTCCGAGCGAATCACATCGCCGTCACAGAGCAAAACCGCCCTCTCAATGCAGTTTTCAAGCTCTCTTACATTCCCAGGCCAGTGATACCTCGTAAGCATCTCAATCGCAGGCGTTGAAATTCTCGATATGTTCTTGCTGTTTTCGCTGGCAAACTTTTCAAGGAAGTAATCTGCCAGCAGCATTATATCATCCTTGCGCTCCCGCAGCGGCGGCAGATAAATTGGAAAAACATTTATGCGATAGTAAAGGTCCTCACGAAAAAGACCCTGTTTTATCTGCTCCTCAAGGTTCTTGTTTGTGGCAACTATGATTCTCACGTTTGTCTTTATTGTCTCCGTCCCGCCTACCCGTTCGAACTCCTTAAACTGGATTACCCTCAATAGCTTAACCTGCAGATTCACAGAGAAATCCCCTATTTCATCAAGAAATATAGTGCCTCCATGTGCCCGTTCGAACCTGCCAGGTTTTCTTTCTCCCGCATCGGTAAAAGCCCCCTTTTCATGCCCGAAAAGCTCGCTCTCCAGAAGCGTATCCGGCAAAGCGGTGCAGTTCACCTTAAGGAATGGCTTGTTTGCACGGATACTATTATAATGGACTGCATGAGCCACAAGGTCCTTGCCCGTCCCGCTTTCGCCGCGAATCAAAACTGTCGCCATACTATCCGTAACCTGCTCGATAAGACGATAAACCTGCTGAATAGCGTTGCTGCTGCCTATCATATTATGGATATTGAACCGCGTTTTTAATTCCTGCCGAAGCCGAACGTTTTCGTCGCTGAGTTTCTGGCGTTCCGACTGAACAAGCTTATTAAGCTTCACTGCCTGTGCCACCATTGTCGCAATAATATTCAGCAGCCGGACATTGTCCTCGAAATCATCCCCTTTTGCCGCCTGCCTGTCCACGCTCATCGCACCGATGGTTTTGCCTTCCAGCTTTATAGGCACGCAGAAAAAGGCGATTCTTTTTCCTTCTATCGGCGTTCGCGATTTTGTCTTGTGAAGAAAGCGCGGGTCTTTGGAAATATCCGGCACAACGATTTCCCTGCCCGTCTGCACGACAAGTCCCGTTATGCCTTCGCCGACCTTATAGCTGCCCAGCTTCTTCGACTTTTCACTCAGCCCGTGCGCTACCTTGATATTTATGGTCTCCGTTTCCGACTCCAGCAATGTGATAGTTCCCCGCTGGAGCTTGAGGTGCGTATCAAGCGATTTCAATATGGATTTGAGCGTCATCTCGAGGTCAAGCGACTCGGCAAAGACCCTCGATATATCGCCCAAAAGCTCCACTTCGCCGGCAAGTTTTGTCTTCATAACATTCCTTTCGTCAAAAACTCTCGACTATAATAACAAAATTGTATACTTATTGCAATAAGCTACAATTTTGTAACTATAAGTACAACCGCCCCATTCGACAAGCTCAGGGCAGGTAAAATATATTTACCGATTTAAATTGCCAGCAAACTTATCTCATCTATAGTAATATACACACTAAACACTATTGACAAGGGTTTTACTTATGACGCCATGGGCAAGTACCGGCTTAAAGGGATTGGATGCGATACTCAACAACCTGCAAAAAGGCGATAACGTCGTCTGGCAGGTCGAAAGCATCGACGATTACGGCAGATTCGTTAACCCCTATGTTAAACAGGCCGTCAAAGACGGCCATAAGCTCGTCTATATGCGATTTGCCAAACATAAGCCCCTCGTAAAGCCTGGCAAAGGCATATCCATTTACAATCTCGATGCCGACAGTGGTTTTGAAACCTTTTCCATACAGGTACACAGCATAATTGCGAAGGAAGGAAAAGAAATCTTCTACGTCTTTGACTGCCTTTCGGATTTGCTCAATACCTGGGCCACGGATTTGATGATAGGCAACTTCTTTTTAATTACCTGCCCATACCTTTTCGAACTCGACACCATCGCTTATTTCGCCCTGCTGCGAAACAGCCACTCATTCAAAACCATCGCTCGAATACGTGAAACAACTCAGCTTTTGCTCGACCTCTACGATTTCGAAAAAACCTTTTACATCCATCCGCTCAAGGTCTGGAAACGATACTCCCCCACCATGTACCTGCCGCACATCCAGCGAAAAGACCAGTTCGTCCCACTGACAAGCAGCGTCGATGCAACCAAGCTTATTTCATATATCTCCCGCGAGGGCCTCGAACCAGCTCAAAGAACTCTCGACTACTGGGACCGGCTCTTCCTTCGCGCACAGGAACTCTGTGAACTTGCAGATGCCTCCCTCCAGGATAAGCGAATGACCGCAGAACATCTCTGCAGAGTAATGATAGGCAGAGAGAAAAAAATCCTCTCGCTGGCCAGAAAAAACTTCTCCCTCAAAGACTTGCTCACTATCAAAAACCGCCTCATCGGCACCGGCTTTATCGGCGGAAAGGCCGTCGGTATGCTCCTGGCCAACAGCATTATGTCAAAGGACAAATCCGCCGACTGGGCTCAACAGTTCGAACCGCACGATTCGTTTTACGTCGGCTCTGACGTCTTTTATACCTACATCGTCGAGAACGGCTGGTGGAAACTCCGCATGGAGCAAAAAACAAAAGATGGTTATTTCAAGGTCGCTGCCGAACTAAAGGAAAAGCTCCTTCACGGCAAATTTCCAGACCAGATTCGCGAACAGTTCCAGGAAATGATAGAGTATTTCGGCCAGTCTCCCATCATCGTTCGTTCAAGCTCACTTCTCGAAGATGCCTTCGGCAACGCTTTTGCCGGCAAGTATTCAAGTTTCTTCTGCGTCAACCAGGGAAACCCGGAGCAAAGATACCAGCAGTTTGAAGATGTCGTGAGAAAGGTCTACGCAAGCACAATGAACGAAGATGCACTCGTCTATCGCCTCCAAAGAGGCCTCGACCAGATGGATGAACAGATGGCATTACTCGTCCAGCGTGTCTCCGGCTCCTACCGCGATAATAATTTCTTTATGCCAGACCTTGCCGGCGTCGCCGTCTCACACAACACCTTCGTCTGGAAGCCGGATATGGACCCAAAGGCAGGAATGGTCAGACTCGTAATGGGGCTGGGCACACGGGCCGTAAACCGCGTTGAAGACGATTATCCAAGGTTAGTCGCTCTCGATGCACCGCTGCTGCGACCGCTTGCAGGCATGGAAGATATCAGAAGATTTTCCCAGCATCATGTCGATTTGCTCGATATCAAAGAAAACATCCTGAAGGAAGTACCCATTCAGGAATTGCTCAATGAAAAACTCGGCCTCGACCTGAACTTAATTGCCGTGCCGGATATCGAAATGGCCAAAAGAGCAAAAGAGCTCAAAATGAAGGATAAACACTACTGGATAGTCACCTTTGAAAAACTGCTTTCCGAAACGACTTTTCCGCAAACCATGCAAAAAATCCTCAAGACCCTCGAGAAAAATTACAACTATCCCGTCGATGTCGAATTTACCGTCAACTTCGCAGAAAACGATAAACCCGTCATCAACCTTCTCCAGTGCAGGCCGCTCCAGACAAAAGGACTTCAGCCGCATGTCGAAATCCCATCAGGAATCTCGAAGAATAAAATCCTGTTTAGCTGCGAAGGATATTTTATGGGCGGCGGAATCTCCCAATATATCAAAAGGGTCATATACGTCCATCCGCAGAACTACGAAGCACTCGAACTCTCGCAGAAATACGATGTTGCCCGCCTTGTCGGCCAGCTCAATAAACAACTTGCCAGCAAAGAAGAGCTTCCGACCATGCTCCTGGGCCCAGGCCGATGGGGCACGACCACGCCTTCGCTGGGCGTACCGGTAAGCTTTTCAGAAATTAATAATGTCACCATACTCGGCGAACTGGCTTATGAAGGCGGCAACCTCATGCCCGAATTATCTTTCGGCACTCATTTCTTCCAGGACCTTGTTGAGGGCGATATCTTTTATGTCGCCATTTTCCCAAAACAGAATAATTTTATCTTCAATAAAAACTTCTTCGAGAAGATGCCTAATCAGCTCGAGAAAATCCTGCCCGAAAAAGCCAAATATAAGAACGTCGTCAAAGTCTGCAATTTTCCAGATAACAGACTGCAGATAATCGCAGACATAGTCTCCCAGCGGCTCGTCTGCTTTCTGAAATAAACATTTACTAAACTTTTACTATTGTTCCATTCCCTGCCAGCATATCCTCAATTCCACGTTGAAAGTGTCGCTTATTAAGGAATAAAAGCTTCTGCTGCTAAAAAAAAGGATTTTAAAATGCTCGTATTATCAAGGCGGGAAAACGAATCGATTGTTATTGATGGCCGTATCGAGGTTACGATTGTGGATATTCGCAGCAAGAGGGTTCGTGTGGGCATAACCGCACCGGAGGATATAACGGTCCACCGCAAAGAAATCCAGGATAAGATAGAAAAGAACAAAAAATAATTCCGCCTTCTGTTCAGCACATCAACCCAGCGCGGCAGAGCCGCAACCAAATCCTAAGCACTAATTTCGAAATCCGAAACAAATTCGAATGACCAAAAAAACAAAAATTCAAAACAAACTACAACATCATGGTGTTCCCAGATGTTATCCAAAGTCATCAGAAGTCATCCAAACGCATTCAGAAGCACTCCAAAGATACTCCAAAGTATGTCCAAAGCATTCCAAAGTACGTCCAAATGCATCCAATTTCAGGCATTGATTTTGTTTTAAGTTCTTGTGCCATATTGGGTTAGAGTCAAAATTTCAAAGTTAAAAGTTCAAAATTTCAGTGAAAAAAATAAAAATTGAAAAACAAGCCGGCGCAGACGAATACCGCATAGACACATTCAATTGTTAAAGAACGGTCCTACAACGAAAGCACTAATTTCGAAACTAAAAAGTTAAAGTGTAAAACTCAAAACCAAAACTCAAAGTTAACAACTAAGGACAGACCCTTCGACAAGCTCAGGGCGGGAAAAGTGTCCCTCTATATATGGGGTGAACCTGCGCGTTTGGTACGAAAAATAGCGGATAGCATATAGCATATAGCGGATAGTGGAAAGCATAAGTTGTTGTAAAATAAGGAGTTAGAGAATGTAGAAATTTTTTTAGAATTTTCGGAATTTGGTCGGGAGTACCTGCGCGTTTGGCCGAATTCGTATCTCGTCGCTGGTCGTTCGTATCTCGTTTTTGGACGGGATTACAGGATTGACAAGAATTTTTAGACACTGATTCCATTGATGACACTGATTTAACTTGATTTTCAATTAAAAAGCTCTATACTAAATTTTATATCGCCAATCGTGCATATTCCTTGGCGAAAGATGAGGAGCAGTAATGGTAACAAAGGAGAGAGGCAGTCTTTTATTAAACCCTTGCCAATATACGCAATCCCTGCGCTGGAAATATTAACAATTTTTTAGGAGAGTAGAGAAATGAAAAGTTTAAACCAGAAAGTCGTTATTTTAACAGTCCTTATTTTATCGGCTGTTTCTTTTGCTGGTACTTATAACGGGGGTGGCGGCGGGGTAGGCAACCCATACCAAATCAGTAGGGTCGAGGACTGGCAGGAGTTGATGACTATCCCTGCCGACTGGAATAAGCATTTTATCCTGACGGCGGATGTCAATCTGGCGGAGGTAACCCTGACGCCGGTTGGAAACGCAGGTACACCATTTACCGGTGTCTTTGACGGCAACGATAATATAATCAGCAATGCAGTCATCAATCAGCCATACAGCAGTTACATCGGCTTGTTCGGCTATGTCGGCTATGGCGGCCAAATCCGCAATTTAGGCGTCGAGAATATTAATGTTACCGGAGGGGATTATGTCGGCGGACTGGTGGGGGATAATTATGGTACGCTAACCGCCTGCTATGTGACCGGTTCGGTCACCACAACAGGAACAGGCAGAAATGTCGGCGGGCTGGTGGGATACAATAATTACGGCTCTATCAGTGACTGTAGCGCCGCAGGTGTCGTCAGCGGTTACGTCGAAGTCGGCGGGCTGGTGGGGTGGAATGAACATGGTACACTAACCGCCTGCTATGCGACCGGTTCGGTCAGCGGTAACTTCGAAGTCGGCGGGCTGGTGGGATACAATAATTACGGCTCTATCAGTGACTGTAGCGCTGCAGGTGTCGTCAGCGGAACAGGCTCCGCTTTCGGCGGGCTGGTGGGGGTGAATTATGGTTCACTAACCGACTGCTATGCAACAGGTTCAGTCAGCGGAGCAGGAGTTTTCGGCGGGCTGGTGGGGGTGAATTCTGGTACGCTAACCGACTGCTATGCAACAGGTTCCGTCAGCGGCACAAACGGCGGGCTGGTGGGGGTGAATAATAGTGGTACGATAACCGGTTGCTTCTGGGATACGCAGACTTCGGGGCAGCCAACCAGCAGCGGCGGCGGGATAGGATATCCTACGGCAATAATGCAGGATTCAGAAATCTATATGCGGGCGTTTTGGGATTTTGAGGATGAAATCAAAAACGGTATAAATGATACTTGGGCGATGCCATTCGGCGGCGGCTATCCGGTTCTTGCCTGGCAGCTTGGCGATTCACTGGTAAGTAATGACGAAATGAGCAATGCGATTGCTGTTACGGTGGGTTTGGTGGTTTCGGGCACATCAATCGGAGCGACCGGAGTGGACACTACCCATAACGGGTACAAAGACAATATCGACGTATGGTATATCTTTACGGCTCCGTCTAATGGCGATTATGTTATTGGTACTTTAGGCAGCAATTTTGACACAACCCTTGCCGTTTTTGATGAAGATTTTATTGAAATCGAGTTCAACGATAATTACAACTGCAAACAATCGAAGCTGACGCTCAGGGCTGCTACTGGAGTCAAATATTACATCAGGATAGCTGGCTATAACGGCCAGACGGGTAATTACAGACTTAGCGTTATAAACGATGGGCCAGAGCCTTTGATGAGCGACCTCAACGCGGACGGCAATGTCAACAACCACGATTTGGCTATTCTTGCTTTTGAATGGCTTAAAAGTAATAATTGATTTTGGAGGATGGAATGATGAAGTGGATTATGACTGCACTGGTCATGCTTATATGGCCTTGTATAGCTTTGTCAGATATACTTGTTGACCAGATGCCTGCTGATGGACTGCATTTTGGCGACGGTCTTAGCGGCAGAGTTAGCGGATATAACAATGGGTCTATGATGAATCCCGGCAGGCATTTTTCTCAGGCGGATGATTTTCTTTTAGAGGGGGACAATCCCTGGCAGATTGACAGTCTATCTTTTGTGTGCGGTGTCCAGCTTAATGCAGATGTGCAATCCATGCGGGTTTCGGTCTATGAAGGTGGAGACTCACCTGCTGCACAGGGCAGCCACATCTGGCAATACGAAGAAATGCCTCTGAATCAAGATAGCAAGTTTCAGATTAGCTCACAGCTTATCAATGACACAACAGATACGTATGAATTAGCAGTTACGTTAGATCTTTCAGGTATTGGTGCTCTGATACTAAATTCTCAGAGGCAGTACTATTTGTCAATTGAAGCTGATTGTCTAAACACCGATGATATCTACGAAGGCTACGACACTTACTATCAGCGATTTTATTGGGCAATCAGTAATACTTCAGGGCAATCTTGGGGCACTGCGAAGTATGATGGGCAATGGCAGGATTGGCAGCTTTATGGAGGTGACTTTGCTTGGGCAATGGAAGGGCATGAAATCCCCGAACCCGCCACGCTCTTGCTGCTCGGCCTTGGTGCGGCTATTTTGAAAAAAGGACGGAGGAAATAGAAATTTGCCAATATTCTTTTCATGCTTGACAGGCAATGTAGCTCCTGATAAAAACTTGATTTAGTGTGATGAGGACAGATACAAATGTTAAAAAAGTATTGCTACAAAGGCTATAAAAAAACTGCTTGGCCATCTCAGCATAGCGATAGATACGAGGTTGTTTTTATTTTCAACGAAGAACAAACCACTTCAAACGAACACAATATCCGAATTACCATTACTGGCCCACGGCACCATGGTTGGTTAAACTGTCATAAATCAACGAATGACACTAAACTCATTGAGGGTCCACTATGCGGTTTGGCAAAACAGATTGGCCTTATCGAGGGTCGGGACAACATTGAAGTCGCGGGTGACAACTTCTCGAATCTCGACGACTACTCAACGCATGCCGTGCACAAAGGTGAGAGTTTTCCTGTAGAACATCCGGACTCTCCCTTCGGATTCTATTCCAAAAAGAAACAATAAATACAAAAGGAGCGGGAAATGGGGGCAGGAAAGGTGTCCGGTAACATTTTTTGGGGGAAATCTGGGTTAAGAGAAGAAACGGCACTTGAAACCCTTTAGACTCGGCTGCGCCTGGGTGGTGCGGTGATGTTAAGAAAAAGACGCTAAATCATTTGATTTTTCAATACAGGTT
>Ga0315291_10004259_pt1 | contig 18273 bp, 24 predicted proteins | sample YL17G12_20_MG_FD_203070 | JGI IMG/M metagenome (GOLD analysis project Ga0315291, IMG submission 203070) | Sediment microbial communities from Yellowstone Lake, YNP, Wyoming, USA - YL17G12_20 | ecosystem: Environmental > Aquatic > Freshwater > Lake > Sediment | place: USA: Wyoming | collected...
AGGGCTGCGTCTGCATTATCCTTACTCCGTATAATCTTGCCACCACGATAGTAACCATCGACACAGATGAGCACTGTAGAGCCGCAGTCCAGCATTCTATCTTTTAAAGCATCAGCACTGAAACCGCCGAAAATAACACTATGAATCGCACCAATCCTGGCACAAGCCAGCATAGCTATCGGCAGTTCTACAATCATAGGTAAGTAGATAGATACCCTGTCTCCTTTTTTAACGCCATGTTTCTTAAGCACGTTAGCAAACTTGCAAACTTCTCGATATAGCTGTTGGTAGGTGAGTACCTTGCTATCACCGATGTCGCCCTCCCAAATCAATGCAGCTTTATTCTTTCTCCACGTCTTAATATGCCTGTCCAAGCAATTTTGACTAACATTGAGCTTACCCCCCACAAACCATTCATGCTTCCCCTCCTTGAAATCCTCGACAAGCACCTTATCCCATTTCCGATACCAATCCAACTGACCTGCCATCTCGCCCCAGAACCCCTCAGGATCGTTGATCGACCACTGATACACGTCTTTATACTCGACCAGATTCCTTATGTACGCCCGTTCACTAACTTCTTTTGGAGGATTGAATACTCTTTTTTCCCCCATCATTGAGGTGATTATTTTAACATCTGCCATGATTAAACTCCTTTCTAGAATTAGAACTTAAACTAGTGCGGTAACACCCAGTAACTGGGCATAGGCTTGCCGTAGCCTGCTAGCTACCACACGAGCGATTCCTCTTGAAATCCTGCAGCCTATCTCAGGTTTTGTCACGCACAAACCTGATAACTCCTGCCCATCAAAAGCCAATACTTTTGTATTCTCTAAAGCTTTTACAGTAGCAGTACAGATGTATGGGTCAAGCATCGCCGACCAGCCAAATACCTCATAGTCGGTTACAGCCTGAACTTGGCGCTGAGCTAGGGGCCCGACTTCCAATATAATACCTACTGCCCCATGTTCGATTATGTACAACTTTTCTTCCTTATGGCCCTGCTTGCAAATAATTGTTCCGGCTTCAAGTTCTTCATAGTCGCACATTTTCTCCGCTTCACGAAGCTGCTTATCATCCAAAGCCCGAAATATGTCGCATTTCCTCAGTACATTGAACTTACCCATATTTCACCCCCTAAAATATTTTTGCCCCAAGTATATACGTGGTTCCTTGGCTGCAACCGCAGCCATGCGAATTATCCTCAGCCACGACAGCCACTCTCAGTAATTGACCTGGTCCTGGCGCGGTCAGACCGGAACCTGAGCACCTTCTGAGTAAGAAAGAGTGCTACTAGAAACAAGGCAACAGAAACCACAGAACCTTCGACTGCTATAAACTGCCAATGCATTGCCTCTAACTCCTTTACCACTTCTCCTGACAGAGACGACACCACAGCCAGGTAGCTAAACGCTTGTCCAGCTTACCCAACCAACCCTCAATCTTCTGTATGTCGCCGCTGGCTAGAGCCATTTTCTCTTCCTGAGTTAGGGTATAATATTCTTTAAGAGCTTTGTGTGGGTCCTCGGCTAAACGTAACATGAACTCCGGTTCATCAGCCGCTCTACCCAGCACAGATAGTATCGCCCACCTACCAGTCAAACCCTCATTTGGAACAACGGTTGGTGCACCGATTACTCTGTCAAGCGTCTCTCTAGTTTCTTCGGTCTTCTCACCGAGTGTGTCAGACATTCCCGCTGCTCATTGTTAGCCAGATTTCTCGACATCTATACTGTAGCAATTAGCAGATTGGCTCTCATCGGTCTTTAGCTCTAATTTCGATGGTACTTTGGCCTATGTTTCGTAAAAAGACCGCCGAACATACTTGACCAAGTATATTGTGCCTCCAGGCTGATATACCTTATAATTAGTATTGAACTGGTAAGGGGGGTTCTAGGAAGTGAAGATGAAAACAAGAATTTTAATCGCCGATGACCATCCTTTGTTGCGCGAAGCATTGAGCCAGGTATTTTCCAATCAGAAAGATATGGAGATAGTTGGCCAGGCAAGCAATGGCGAGGAGGCTGTCAGCCTAACTTCGCAATTGAAGCCAGATATATTAGTTATGGACATTATGATGCCTAAGTTTGACGGTCTTGAGGCCAGCCGACAAATTAAGAAAATTGCCCCCAATACTGCCATACTGATTCTCACCGCTTACGATGACGATAATTATGTACTTGGATTGCTCGAGGCTGGAGCAGCCGGTTACCTGCTGAAGAGCGCACGAGGACAAGACCTGGTGGAAGCTGTGCGTGCTATAAGAGCCGGTGAGTCAGTGCTGCACCCTAAGATAATTGAAAAATTGCTAAAACAAGCCATGATTAAACCAGCAGGAGCTGTGGACCGAAAAATAAGGGACCTTCTAAGCGCCCGTGAGATGGAAATGATGAAACTTCTGGCTACCGGAATGAGCAACAAAGAGATAGCCGATAAACTATACCTCAGCTTACGAACCGTTAAGGCTCACATGTCCAACATATTCACCAAGATGACTGTCGCTTCTCGAAGCGAAGCTCTCGTCGAAGCCCTCAGAAAAGGACTACTTACTTTAGAAGATATTAAACACGGCGATTCTTTGGAAGAGTAGAATAGATTTAGCGTTAGGGCTAGTACCGGTAAAGAATAAAAAAGATGAGGAGATGTATCCGCAACAGTGTCAAATAGATGGCGAACCTTCCATATCTGCGTCTTAATCTTAATATTCTTACTTTTGACCCTGTTCTATTACAATGATCGTCTGGCTGGCATACCTATAATAAGCCAGTTAGCCACTGTTTCCTTCCTTGGTCTATCAAATTATGCTATAGAGCGAATCATTTTTGTCTTGCTCATAGTATACGCTGGCTGGTCACTGGGAATCAGGTTCGGCATCGCTACCCTGGTGGCATCCGCTCTCGTCATACTACCGCGAGCAATACTAATATCTCTGGATCCAGTGGAGGCCACAATTGACTGCGTCGCTGGCCTTACCATTGGCGGCTTGAGCATTTCATTAATTCAACTGCGCCGTGGATGGCATCAGCAAAGACAAAAGCTGCGTGGAATTAGAGTAGCCTTGAGAACATCGCAAGAGAGCTACGAAGAGCTTTTTACTAACGCCAGTGATGCCATCTGGGTTCATGACCTTAACGGCAAGATAATTATAGCCAATAAGGCTTGCGAGAAGCTCAGCGGCTACCCAATAGACGAAGGAATAGGTAAAAGCGTCTCCGAATTTATGTCCCCCGATGCACTAAGCATAGCCAGAGAAGTCAAAAACAAGCTCATGAAAGGACAAGCCATAGACCAGCGCTACGACCAGAGATTGATCAAGAAAGATGGCTCGGAAGCCATGCTAGAATTGTTTACCCGCACAATCAGAGACGATGATGGCAAGCCAATAGCCTTTCAGAATATCGCTCGTGACGTGACTGAGGAAAGAAGACTACGGGACAATCTCCGCTTCCAAATTCATAAAACTCTCATGGCGCAGGAAGAGGAGCGGAAACGAATCGCTAGGGAACTCCATGATGACATCGCCCAGTCCATATTATTATTGTCACGCCAACTGGACATCCTGATCTCCAAAAGTGACTCCAAGATACCTAAAACTGCCATCATTGAGCTGGAGCACATAGAGAATATTGCCAACGACGCTTATAAAAGTCTGCAGCGATACGCGCGTGACCTGAGACCAAGCATTTTGGACCAGATGGGACTAGTCGCGGCATTGAACTGGTTGACTGAAGAACTCGGTAAAGAATTGGGGATTAAAACTTCTGTAAAATCGGATAAGTTACCCCAGCTTCCATCAGAAATAGAGCTAGCCATGTTCCGCATTGCTCAGGAGACATTGAACAATATACGAAAACATGCTAGGGCGTCAGCGGTCCATATTACGGTACAACTTTCTTCAAATAACTTGAAGATGTCTATCACGGATAACGGCAAAGGCTTCTCGACGTCCGGATTGACCGGTGATCTGGCGAGAGAAGGAAAACTCGGCGTCCTGGGTATGGAAGAACGAGCACGTCTTATCGGAGGTAACTTACAGATAAAATCGGAGCCCGGCAAAGGTACAACTGTGATCGCCAGGGCACCAATCTGGACTCGACAGAAAGGTCTTATCCCATTTATCTGAATAAAATTATCTTAGCCTGCAATATATTTTTGCGCTCCCTAATAAAATCGAGACCAGAAAATGGAATTGCCAAACACTCCTCAAGTCAAACGACTTATTCGCCAGGCCATAGCTGAAGACTTGGGGCAGGGAGACGTGACTACGGAGGCGTTGATACCTGAGACCTCGCAGAGCAAGGCACTAGTAACGGCCAAAGCTAGAGGAATCATAGCCGGAACTGAGGTATCCAAACAAGTTTTTCTCAAAGTAGACCCTAAATTAGAGGTGGATATTCTTATCAAGGACGGCGCCGAAGTCAAACTTGGCGATGTTATAGCCAGAATTGAAGGCAGAACTGCAAGTATACTGAAAGCCGAGCGAGTAGCGTTAAACTTCCTGCAGCGACTCAGCGGCATTGCTTCGGAGACCGCCCGCTATGTGCAAGCTGTTAAAGGCCTGCCTGTTCTTATCACTGATACCAGAAAAACTTCGCCGGGATTAAGAACGTTAGAAAAATACGCTGTCCGGGTCGGCGGCGGTAAGAACCACCGCATGCATCTGGCAGACGGTATTCTTATTAAGGACAACCACATAGCAGTGCTCCGCCGTCGAGGGCTGAGTATAAAGGAAATTGTAGCTAAAGCCCGCCACAAGGCTTCTCCCGAACTGAAAATCGAAGTCGAAGTCAAAACCCCCGAGGAGGCTATCCAAGCTGCTGAAGCCGGTGCCGATATAGTTATGCTCGATAATATGAACCTTAAAGACATGCGCCAGGCTGTCCGGCTAATTAAAGGCCGTGCTTTAATCGAAGCTTCAGGAGGCATTACTCTGGAGAGTGTCCGAGATGTTGCGGAGACTGGTGTTGACCTTATCTCAATAGGAGCTCTTACTCACTCGCCGAAAGTTCTGGACATCAGCTTAGAGCTTGATTAATGCGTTCAATCCGTCAATGAGCCAGACCATGAGCCTTTAGCAGCAAAATATCATTCAGAATACTTTCTGTCTTGCCGTCAGCCGCTATCTTACCTTCATCCATGACCACCGTCCTATGGCACAAAGCCCTTACTAATTCGAGGTCATGGGTGGCAATGATTTTAGTTATAGGAAGCTGGTTTAGCAGTTCAACTAAGGACCACTTGCTTCTCGGGTCGAGGTTGCTGGTAGGTTCATCAATAACTAGAATCTCCGGACTTAAAGCTAGAACGGTAGCAATGGCAATACGTTTTTTCTCGCCTACACTTAGATGGTGAGGCGACCGCTGCTCATAACCCACCATACCTACCCATTCCAACGCTTGGGCAACACGCCTTTTTACTTCAGATTCGGAGTAGCCCATGTTTATAGGTCCAAAGGCAACATCATCAAAAACATTGAGGGAAAAAAGCTGGTCTTCGGGATCCTGAAATATCAGGCCGACTTTCTTCCTTATCTCTTTCAGATTTTTTTCTACCACAGTCAAGCCGCAAATCTTCACAGTACTATTGCCCCGGAGGATGCCATTGAGGTGAAGTAGAAGAGTCGATTTCCCGGCGCCATTGGGCCCAATCAGCGCCACATTCTCACCCAGATAAACCACTAAGTCAATGTTACTCAGCCCCCGATGTCCATCCGGATAGGTGAAGGAAAGCCTTTTAATGTCTATAACTCTATCCATAGCCTACGAGTCTACCACCAGATTGCGAACGGGAAAATAAGCATAAGACAAAAAATCGCACCGAAATAAGCATCAGCCTGTCTAAAACTTAATTCGTGCAGCGTGCGGACTTGACCGTCAAAACCTCTGGCTAACATGGCGGCATATATTCTTTCACCCCGCTCATAGCTTCTGATAAATAAAGTGCCAACCATGTTTCCAATAGTCTTTAGATGGTGAAGCCGACTGCCGCCAAAATTGCGGCTGTCGCGCGCTTGCTGTAGCCGCATTACCTCATCAACCAGGACGAAAATGTACCTGTACATAAAAGAAAGTATCAATATCATCACCTGGGGTATGCCCAGATGCCTCAAGCCTTTTAGCAAGTCGGCAAGCCTGGTTGTCGATGACAGCAAAATCAGACCTAAAATACAGAGCCAAGACTTAACTACAACATTGGCCAGAATAAACAAGCCACTGTAAGTTACCGAGATTTGCCAGAGCCAGATGTTATAGCTGCCAGCTATCTCCCCTTCTTTGAAAAAGGGGATAAAGACAGCGATTAGCAAAACGAACGGGAAAATCACCAGAGACCGCTTCAGTACATAAAGGGGCGGTAACCTGGAGAGCACTAGCATAACAGCAATAATGCAAAAATAAATGGCAAAAACCCGCCAATTACTAGCTGGTGTCAACAATACCGCTACGATAAAAGCCAGGCTGGCAAGGAGCTTAGTCCTCGGGTCAAGCCTGTGGATAAAGCTATTCAAGTGGCTATATTCGTCAATAAAGCTATGCTTCACCTTTTGCCCTCAATAACTTAGCTAGCCCATAGCCGATACCGAAAAGAACAAGAGTGCCCACTATTCCAGCCAGAATTGTGGCCACAGCTTCATTACTCACTCCAGGTATCACATAATCGGGGAAAATATTAAAGAAAGGGGCAAGAGCTACATTAATAAAACCCTTATCTTCAGCCATCCTTTCCAAACCATCCGGCGACGAAGAAGCCAGAGGAGACAATATTGCCAAAAGCAAGGCGAGAATCAGGACTCCATGCCACCATTTGAATTTCATTTCCCTCTTTACCTCCTCAAGCAGCTTGTTGCAGTTCCAGCAGGTCAGGACGCGTAGCTATGACTAAGGCGATTACCGCGACCGTGATAAGCCCCTCACCGACACCGATGAACATATGAACTATCCCCATGGCCGGGATGGCTATCTCCCAGGGCACGGTACCCGAAATAGCAAGCTCGGCGGCGCAGGCAAGCGCCGATACCACAACCGATATCCAGGCGCCTATGCCAGCGGCGACCAACCGTCCCGTCTTGCTGCCCCTCATAGCGGCAAATATACCCTTATAAGTAAAATAACTGACAAACACGGCAATCACACCCATATTAAGCATGTTCGCGCCTAGTGCGAGCAGACCGCCATCCTGAAATATGAGACATTGGACTATCAGCACACAGCTCATTATCAGGGCCGCCGACCAAGGCCCTAATATGATTGCAGCCAGTGCTGCGCCTACGAAATGCCCAGAAGTCCCTCCAGCCACTGGGAAATTCAGCATTTGCGCTGCGAAAATGAAGGCAGCTAAGACACCCATCATGGGCACCTGCTTCTCACCCATTTTCTTGTTCGTCGCCTTAACTGCATAGGCAACACTGCCAGCAGCCACTGCGATTCCGGCGACTGCCACCGGTGTACTGATGAAACCATCTGGGATGTGCATCGGAACCTCCTCAACGTATAGTCAATTCAATAAAACGCAATTGCAACTAATTGCATTAAAGCCCAAAAATAAAACTCTCTTGAATCTGCTAAGCCTTATCTTGACACTGGGAACATAGACCGAAAACAGCCGTATGCTTTAAATCAGCTTTAAATTGATGTTTTTCTGACAGGATATCTTCCAAAGGAGCCAGTACTGATTCGGGCAAGTCGATTATACTATGGCACTTCTGACATACCAGATGATGGTGACGTCCTTTTTCGGCGGGATGGAAGCGGACACACCCGTCTCCCAGGGCGATCTCGTTAACCAGCCCAAGTTCCTTGAGCAATTCCAGCGTCCGGTACACCGTAGAAATATTGGCGTAAGGATACTTCGCTTTCACCTTGGCATATATCTCTTCGGCACTGACATGTTTATCGGCATCATGTAGAGCCTCAACCACCATCATCCGCTGTGGCGTCAGTCGATAGCCCATTCCCTTAAGCGCCTGAGCACAACTCATATCCGTTGAGTATAACCAAAATAGTGTATATTTGCAACTAATTGCATTAGCAATTGATTGATATTCAGTGAATCTTATCCTTGCTATCCAGTGCTATGGTGACAGGTCCATCATTATGTATTTCAACCAACATGTGTTGCTGAAATCGGCCTGTCTCCACTTTAAGCCCGGCGTTGCGTACTCGGCCAATAAAAAAGTTAACCAAAGCTTCCGCCCGTTCCGGCGGAGCTGCTGCCTCAAAACTTGGCCGACGCCCTTTCCGCGTATCAGCCAGGAGGGTGAACTGGCTTACAATTAGAATCTCAGCTTGAGTTTCTAGCGCTGAAAGATTGAACTTACTAGCTTCATCAGCAAAGACACGGAGATTTACTATCTTATCGGCTATGTAAATGGCATCTCTCTCGGCGTCCTCCCGAGCCACACCAACCAGGACAACTAAACCACGGCCGATTTTTCCAACAACCTCGCCGTTCACACTTACCGATGCTTGGATGACCCGCTGCACAAGTGCTTTCAAATCGCCTCCAAGTTCTTAGTCCAAGAAAAGCCTACCTCAATATTTTACGGAAGCAGTGTACCTGAGGCAAATTGACACCTAAAATCTGATAGAGTACAATTATTTTTGCTTAGGACACGGAGGAACACTAATGATAGAGATGACGATTGATAGTATTCGGGTAAGCCTGATGAACTATCAGCATGTGGTAATCCTTAAGGAGAAAGAATCAGACCGCTACCTGCCTATCTGGATTGGCCCATCAGAGGCAGATGCTATCTCAATAAAATTGCAGAATGTGGATTTGGCACGACCGATGACACATGACTTACTGAAAAACGCCATCTTCGCGCTGGAATCCGCATCAGGCACAGTGGTGAGTAAAATAGTTGTAAATGACCTTCGCGCTGATACCTTCTATGCACAGATTATTTTTGAATCAACGGATATCCCAAAACCGATAAGTGTAAAGTTTACACCCGAAAGCAGTTCACGCCGGGGACATGACAATGGCTCACGGCTATCTATCATTTGGCAGGGAAGAGAATATAAACTTGAAATAGCCAACGAATGGCAAGAATCGGGTGATAGATTCATTGAGGCGATGAATGACGAAGGTCTAATGTTCGTACTTCGCTTCGACAAAGGAACCGGGCAATGGTTACTCGCCAGGATCAAGCTTGATTCCCGCCCCAGCGATGCAATCGCTTTGGCGGTAAGAGCTACAGTACCTATCTACGTTGAGGAAACAGTCTTGGACAAGGCTGGCATCATACTGGACCGAGAAACAGGAAAGCCTATAGCCCTAGATAAAAGTGGAGATAAACAGGGCAATAAAGGGAAAGTCGACGAGCAAGAACTGAAGAAGCTGTCAGCCTTCAAGGATTTTATAAATACGCTTAACCTGGACGATCTGGGTAAGCGTAAATCCTGAATATATGCGCATGCGTACAATTATAAGGTCCGTTCAAGACAACCCACTTTTAGTTGCGCTTTCTACATACTGACTTAATAACAACGTAGATTCGCATAGCTAACGTGGCGGTTGCGGGTAAGGCTGCTGGATAAACACTAAACAGATAATGCCGATCTAATGTACCCGAACTTTTATAGAATCGGCTTTAAGTACATATGAAAATTAGTCCTAAGGTCGATGACAGCTATTTCACAATCTGCTAGATTATTATGTGTGTCGGCAAAGAGCATCAAAGAATATAGTGGCTTCACCATCTTATGAAACTTTGTAACTCAAACGCCGGAACATACTGAAAGCAGATTACAGAAATAGCGAAATGACTTTAGTTCAAGAAAAGACCTACTATATAGTGGTGCAGCCTAAGTCTAATAAACCGGCATCAAAGGAATGGGTTCGCCCCATCTGGTTTCTTTTCACCGTTGGTTGGTATGTGGCTTTGAGCCTTGTTATACCAACCATCATTGGTTACTGGCTTGACCGCCCACAGAATTTTGGTACCCACCCACTATATACGCTTATTGGTTTTGGCATGGGCACAGTGATTGCCTTCTACGGTCTGTACCAAATGCTGCGCCGATTCTATAGAGAGCAAAAGGAGCAAGAGAAGGGCAAGGAGCCGAAATAGCACAATGAACATGGGATGTGGCTGCTCAACCAAAATATTGGCATTTGTAATTATTGTTCTTTTAGCGCTTCTTTTAACTGGGCTGATAGTCGGCCCACTGGGCTCCAGCGTGCTCGGAATCAAAGCACCGGGCTTCCTAAGTGTCTCCAAACCACAGGTGGAGCTCCCATCAGAAGGAATAGTGCATATTTCCGGCTTCACCATTACCAATACCCTCATTGCTTCCTGGCTTACCATAATTGTATTAGTTAGCTCATTCTATGTCTGCACTCGCAAGATGAAACTAATACCAGGAAGGCTTCAGAATCTAGCCGAGGTGATTGTAGAAACGTTATTGAACTTCATTAAAGGCGTAGCCGGAGAGAAGAATTCTCGCACCCTATTCCCCATTGTAGCTACCATCTTCCTCTATGTCTTAACGAACGCCTACCTGGCTCTTCTACCATTTTTTGGAACCGTAGGTATTACTGAGCATAATGGCACCTTTGTGCCTTTGCTCCGAGCGGCAAACACCGATATCAACCTACCTCTTTCCATCGCTATAATCTCATTCGTATGCATCGAATTTTGGGGGCTACGGTCAATGGGTTTCCTCCACTATATGAACAGCTTCTTCAATTTCGGTCAATTGCGTGACGGTTTCGTAAGCTTATTTAAAGGAAAAATCAGACCCGCCATCAGTGGAATTCTGTTCGGCTTTATTAACCTGTTCATTGGCGGACTAGAAATTCTCAGTCACTTTATCCGCATCATCAGCTTTACTTTCCGTCTTTTTGGCAATATGACGGCCGGCGAGATATTACTGCTGGTAGTGTCTTTCCTGGTACCATTAGTGGCATCTATACCCTTCTACGGATTAGAATTGTTGGTCGGCGTTCTTCAAGCATTGATTTTCGCCGGCTTAACGCTTGTATTTGGCGTTATTGCCATGGCTCCACATGAGGAGGAGCCACAGCATGCAAATTAAAAAGGAGGATGAAGATGGATCCAGAAACTATGAAAATGTTGGCTGCAGGTCTTGCTGGAGGGCTGGGCATGATAGGCCCCGGTATTGGATTAGGGCTTATTGGCTTTGGCGCCATGCAGGCCATCGGACGCAACCCTGAAGCCAGAGGACCAATCTTGACTAATATGATTTTGATTGGTGCCCTGGCTGAAGCGGTGGCAATCTACGCCTTGATCGTAGCTATCCTGCTGGCTTTGGTAGTATAAAAAGGAGAATTAGAAATGGAAGAAGGCGGTTTGCCAGGTTTTATAGGTGGACTTATTAGCGCAGCTATAACCATCGGGGTTGTAGTAGCTTTTAGCATAATTATCCTCGTCTTTATACTAGCTCAAGCCTGAGTTACTTATTATTAACCAGAACTTGATTCAATGGCTTGTGCGCTTAAGTAATCATTTAGGATAATCGATAAACTTACAGGTCAGGTGACGATATGGAAGGTATTGGAATTAACCTACCACTGTTGGTGTCCTTTCTAGTAAGCTTTGTCATTTTGTTCGCATTACTCAGTATATTCTTGTACAAACCGGTGCTCAAGATGCTAGACGAAAGGCAAACCAAGATAAGAGAGAGCATGGAGCAAGCCGAAAAAATCAGGCAAGAAACTGCTCGTAGCGAAGAGGAAATCAAAGCTCATCTGGAAAAAGCTCGCAAAGAGGGACAAGGTGTCATAGCCCAGGCGACGCAAATAGGAGAAAGATTAAAAGAAGAGGCTAAACAGGGTGCTCGCCAGGAGGCTGAGTCACTGATTGCCAAAGCGCGCACCGAAATACAACGAGAACGGGATAAAAGTATTGAGGAACTACGCGCCGAATTCGCTGACATCGCCATCTTGGCTGCAGAAAAGGTCATTAAAGAAACATTAGATAAAAAGAAACACCGCAAAATCATTGACGAGGTGCTAAAGGAGAGCGCCACTTTTGAACAAAAATAGAAGGCCGTGTTCAAATGCCAGTAACAACATCTGTTAAACGATACGCTCAAGCAGTCTTCGAGATTGCTCTGGAAAGCAATAAGCTGAAAGTTTGGCAATCTAACCTGACAAAGATTGCCAAACTTGTACAAGATGATGAATTTGTATTATTGGCGGAAAATCCTAAAATACAGTTCGACCTGAAGACAAAGCTGGTACAAGAGAGATTAAGAAAAATAAATCCTATGGCCCTGAATCTAGTCTATCTCCTAATTTCCAAAGGAAGGCTCAAAACGGCTAGTCAAATCTCAGACGAATATAACCGCTTATTGAATGAGCACTATGGAATAAAAAATGCGGAGGTTACCACAGCCATTCCGCTGGATAATATGGAAAGAGAAAAGCTTGGTCAGAACCTTGAAGCGCTGGTCGGAAAGAAAGTCAGCATGAACGTTCAAGTCAATCCAGATATTCTGGGTGGTTTCATTGCCAGAATAGACGATAGCCTCATTGACGGTAGCATCCGCAACAAGTTAGAAATGTTAAAGAAGAGATTGGCTGAAACCAGAAAATAACTACCCGTAAGGGGGTGAAAAATGACAACAGGTGGTCGAGACATAGTCTCTGTAATTAAAGAGCAAATCAAGCAATTTGGGCCTACCGTGGCCATGGTAGATGTGGGAACAGTAATCAGTGTCGGTGATGGCGTTGCCCGAATTCACGGGCTGCGTGGTGCTAAATATAACGAACTTTTGGAATTCCCTAATGGGATTATGGGATTAGCCCTTAATTTGGAAGAGGATAACGTCGCTGCGGTTATTCTTGGCGATTTCAGTCATATTAAAGAAGGAGACGAAGTCCACTCCACTGGAAGAGTAGTCGAAGTGCCTGTAGGTGACGAGCTTATCGGCCGCGTGGTCGACCCACTAGGCAACCCCTTAGATGAGCAGGGACCGATTAAAACAACCAAGACCCGGCCAGTGGAAAGGGTTGCGCCTAACGTGGTGATGAGACAACGAGTGAACACGCCAGTATATACAGGTATAAAGGCAATAGATGCTTTGATTCCAATCGGGCGAGGTCAACGCGAGTTAATAATAGGCGACCGGTCCATAGGCAAATCAGCCATTGCTATCGATACCATCATCAATCAGAAAGGCGGCGACCTCATCTGCATTTATGTCGCTATCGGGCAAAAAACATCTAAGGTGGCACAAGTAATAGGTACGTTTCAGAAATATGGAGTCATGGAGCATACTATAGTCGTCGTTGCGAGCGCTTCTGACCCAGCGCCTTTGCAGTACTTAGCCCCTTATTCTGGCTGTGCTATCGGCGAAGAATTCATGGAACAAGGAAAAGACGCGCTGATTATCTATGATGACTTAACAAAGCATGCCTGGGCTTACCGGCAGCTATCCCTTATACTCAGGCGTCCGCCTGGCCGTGAGGCCTATCCCGGTGATGTTTTCTACCTTCACAGTCGACTTCTTGAACGAGCTGCTAAGTTGGATGAAGAACATGGTGGCGGCTCACTCACCGCCATCCCTATCATAGAAATCCAGGCTGGTGATTTAGCTGCTTATATTCCAACCAATGTTATCTCTATTACCGACGGGCAGATTTATCTTGAAACAGATATGTTTAATAGCGGTATCCGCCCGGCATTAAACATTGGCCTATCGGTATCAAGAGTAGGTGGTAATGCTCAGACCAGAGCCATGAGACAGGTAGCTGGTAGATTAAGGATAGATATGGCCCAATATCGCGAGCTGGCCGCCTTCGCCCAATTCGGCACTGCTGATTTGGATAAAGCTACCCGGTCTCAACTAGAGCGCGGTCAACGTATCACCGAAGTATTGAAACAACCCCAATACGTCCCGATGTCCTTAGACAAAGAGGTAACCATTCTGTATGCTGTCACGAACGGCTATCTGGACGATGTACCGCTGGAAAAAATTGCTTCTTCGGAGCAGGGCTTCCATCGGTTTATGGAAACGAATCACCCTGAAATAAATAAGCGTATCTTGACCGATAAAGAAATCAAGCCAGAAACTGATGAGGCATTAAAATCGGCAATATCGGAGTTCAAAAAAAGCGCAGCTTACTAAAGGAAAGAAATGATTAGTCCACGAGTTCTTCGTCGACGTATTCGCAGTGTCCAGAGCACAGCTAAAATCACCAGGGCAATGGAAATGATTGCTACTGCTAAGATGAAGCGCGCCCAAGAACAAGCTCTGGCTGGACGTCCATACAGCGATAAAATTGGCCAGATAATCTCTGACCTAGCCGTCGAGTCTGCAAAGACTGGCCCCCTGCATCCCTTGTTATCGAAAAGAGACATAAAGAGAATAGCTATAGTACACATCACTACGGATAGAGGCTTATGCGGTGGGCTTAACGCTAATATGAATCGCTTAACAGCTAATTTTATTCTGGGGCAGAGTGTGCCTGTTACACTTGTTGTTATTGGACGCAAAGGGCGAGATTTCATGATGCGTTATAATTATGACGTCCGTGCTGAGTTCACGAAGATTAGCGATCGTCCTGCCTTGCTTGAAACACTGCCCATTTCTCATATTATTGTTGATGACTACACTAGCGGCTATATAGACATGGTCTATCTAGCTTACACTCAATTCGTCAGTACAATGACCCAAAGGCCAACATTAGAACCGCTGCTTCCGGTAGAACCGGCGGCAATACCCAAGACAGAAACTACAGAATATATTTACGAACCAGACCCCATTTTTGTTCTGAGTGAGCTTCTGCCACGTTTTGTGGAAATGAAGGTTTACCATGCTATTCGAGAGGCTATTGCCAGTGAGCAATCGGCTCGAATGGTCGCCATGCGAAACGCCACCGATAATGCCAATGAGGTTATTTCTGATCTCACTCTGACTTTAAACAAAGCACGCCAGGAGATGATTACCAAAGAACTCCTTGACATTACTGGAGGCGTAGAAGTCCTACACTAGAGGAGGTGAAACTTTGGCAAAAGGCAAAGTAGTACAAGTAATCGGAACAGTAGTTGATATAGAATTCCCTCAAGAAGCGTTACCAGCGATCTACAATGCCATCGAGATTAATCAAGACGGCAACAAGATTGTTCTTGAAGTTCAGCAACATGCAGGCAATAATTGGGTTCGCTGTCTAGCTTTATGCCCCACCGATGGGCTGGAAAGAGGAGCCGAGGCGATTGACACCGGAGCACCAGTAACTGTGCCTGTAGGGAAAGCTACTTTAGGCCGGTTGTTTAATGTCTTCGGCGAACCATTAGATAATCTTGGCCCCGTGAAAACCAAGGAAAGGCTTCCAATTCATCGTCCCCCACCCCCACTAGAAGAGCAAGAAACAACAACTCAAATGCTGGAAACAGGTCTAAAAGTAATAGACTTGATTACTCCTTTTACTAGAGGTGGCAAGATCGGCGCTTACGGCGGCGCTGGAGTAGGTAAAACTGTTATCATAATGGAGTTGATTCATAATATTGCCACTGAGCACGGCGGCTTCTCCGTATTCGCCGGCGTGGGTGAAAGATCAAGAGAAGGTAACGACCTTTGGCGAGAGATGAAAGAATCTGGCGTCATAGAAAAGACCGTGATGGTCTTTGGGCAAATGAACGAACCTCCTGGAGTCCGAGCACGAATTGGCTTGACTGGCGTAACCATGGCGGAATATTTCCGTGAAGCAGAAGGACAGGATGTACTTTTGTTCATCGACAACATTTACCGCCACATTCTCGCTAATATGGAGGTGTCAGCACTTCTTGGTCGCATGCCATCTGCTGTTGGCTACCAACCCACACTAGCCACTGATGTCGGTGAATTAGAAGAAAGAATCACCTCTACAAAGAGAGGTTCCATTACTTCATTCCAGGCTATCTACGTGCCTGCTGATGACTATACAGACCCCGGAATCGTAACCACTTTTGGTCACCTTGACGGAGTAATTTCGTTGGAACGCTCTATATCCGAGCTGGGTATCTATCCGGCTGTTGACCCGTTGGCTTCTTACTCCCGCATTCTTGACCCGCAAGTTGTCGGTGAAGAACATTATCAGGTTGCTCGCGGTGTACAACGGGTATTGCAACGCTACAAAGACCTTCAAGACGTAATCGCCATATTGGGGATGGAAGAACTGAGCGACGAGGACAAAGTCACAGTAGCTAGAGCCCGCCGCATCCAAAGATTCCTCTCCCAACCAATGTTCGTTGCTGAGGCCTTCACCGGCACCGAAGGTAAATACGTTCCCATCAAAGAAACGATCCGCGGCTTCAAGGAGATTTTAGACGGTAAACACGACCATCTCCCGGAATCTGCGTTTTTCATGGTTGGAACCATTGACGAAGCAGTAGCCAAAGCCAAGAAACTCGAGGGAGAATAATGGCAACCCTAAGGCTTGAAATTATAACCGCTGAGCGCCAGGTTTTCTCTGACGACGTCAATACTGTGGTCGCCCCGGGCGTTGAGGGAGAGCTAGGGATACTACCACACCATGCTCCCTTAATAACCATGCTCAAACCAGGAGAGCTGCTCATAAGAAAAGATAGCGAAGAAACGTACTTATTTGTTTCCGGTGGTTTCCTCGAAGTACGTCCCGATAAAATCTTAATCCTGGCCGATGCCTGTGAACGCGCCGAAGAAATCGATATTGAACGCGCCGAAGCAGCTAAACGTCGAGCTGAAGAAAGGCTCAAAACCCGTACACCAGAATTGGACGTCGCACAAGTCCAAGCTGCTCTTCTTCGTTCTCTTGTTCGCCTTAGGGTAGCTGAGAGGAAACGTCGAAAATCACCGCTGCGGTGACGGTTATCACTGGGTAAATAGGCAAGTAATTATCTATTGAAATTATAGGGGTTTGTAATAACGGAAAACAGACCTGCTTTGGATATGACAGGTCATTTACAGTATCTCAAGCCTGACCCGAACACCCTCCTTGGTCGCTACCACACGTAGCAGAGTCCTCATCGCCTCAGCGACACGACCCTGCCTGCCGATTACTCTACCTTTATCATCTGCGGCGACTTCCAATTTCACCACCACCATACTCTTGTCATCAGCCTCCTCAGTAACCCTTACATCATCAGGTGCATTAACAATGGACTTGGCGATATATTCTATTAGCTCCTTCATTATGATGACTCCTCTGCAGTTGATTTGGCAGTTGATTTGGCTTTTGTTCCGGCTTTGGTTTTCGTCTTTTTCGGCTTTGTTGCTCTTGCCTTCTTTTCAGCAACTGGTTTGACCTTATCCATTACACCCGCTTTAGTAAGCAGCCTTAATGCAGTGCTCGTTGGCTGGGCGCCATATTTAAGCCACTTCAAGGCTTTTTCTTCATCAACAACAAAGGTCTCCGGCTCAGTCAATGGATTATATTGTCCGATAATCTCAATAAAGCTACCGTCACGTGGTGACCGCTCATCGGCTACCACCATCCGATATATAGGTTTATTTCTGGTACCAATCCGCCGCAATCTTATCTTCACCATGGGTAATCTATTTAGATTAAGCCTCCTTGAGAATTTTTGTAGGCTATTATGCACCAACTCACCTAAACTGTCAATACGGCGCTACTTCGGATGTTGCCTCCAGTGAACGCAGCTATTATAATCAATGTTGTGAAAATACAGAATTTGCACGGCTGGCAAATAAGCGTTGCTGAGGCTAAACAGATACAGTTGGAGCTGGCCAGGAAAATATCTCGCCAAGGCGAAACTATCAAACCCAGATTTATCGCCGGCGTCGATATATCGGCACCGGATTCCAGAGGGATTGCCCGGGCAGCTGTGGTCATTCTCAGCTACCCTGAACTGCAGGTTACTGAGATAAAGACTGCTGAGGATAAACTCAATTTTCCTTACATACCCGGCCTTTTATCTTTCAGAGAGACTCCGCTTATATTGGCTGCCTGCCAGAAACTATCGATAAACCCCGACCTTATCCTGGCAGATGGCCAGGGAATTGCCCATCCCAGACGCTTCGGAATCGCCTCACATCTGGGCCTGCTCCTCGATATACCGAGTATAGGTTGTGCCAAATCACGTTTGTGCGGAACTCATTCTCCGGTAGCTTCCGAAGTTGGTGATTACGCTGAGCTTACCGATAACGGCGAAATCATCGGTGTCGCTCTGCGTAGCAAGGTCGACACTAGCCCGATTTATATCTCTATCGGTCACAAGATTGATTTACCTACGGCTATCCATTGGGTAATCGAGTGTTGCCGCGGCTATCGGCTTCCCGAGCCCTCTCGATTAGCTCATCTGGCCGCTAGCAGCAAATCCACGAC
>Ga0315291_10004261_pt1 | contig 18266 bp, 15 predicted proteins | sample YL17G12_20_MG_FD_203070 | JGI IMG/M metagenome (GOLD analysis project Ga0315291, IMG submission 203070) | Sediment microbial communities from Yellowstone Lake, YNP, Wyoming, USA - YL17G12_20 | ecosystem: Environmental > Aquatic > Freshwater > Lake > Sediment | place: USA: Wyoming | collected...
AAAATCTTTTAAAGCATTCTAAAATCAACTAACTCTTTCCTTCTAATCTTTACAACATTACTATACGTAAAAAAATCGATTTTGTCAAGCAAAAAGCTCAAAAGAACATTTCAGTATTTTTTATCGGATGAATTACAGGAAATTTCAATATTTTACTTTTTTATTTAAAGAAAATGAAGATTCTTCATCCCATCTTTTTCGGGTCCCAGGATCACGGTTTTCAGGACAAGTTTTCAGCCTTGAGATAATCTCATTCGGTAGGGGGGTCTATATCCCTAACATTAAAAATGGCAAACAATTGGATGTTTCTAAATGCTCATCCATCTTGACAAAATAAAAGAAGTTTATTTATTGTTTTACTGAGAACGGAGGGAAAGATGAATAAGAACAAACTCTGGTTTTACGAAAGGTTTTCTTCACAAGTTTTGGAAAATCTGAGAAGAAACAATATCGACAACTTTTATTTCAAAACAGGTAAGGAAGCAAAGGAAAAAGTTTTGAGTATGATTCCTCAGGGGGCTACGGTGGGTATGGCTGGTTCACTTACCTTAAGGGAGATAGGTCTTATAGATGAGCTGATGGATGGAAACTGGAAAGTTTTCAATCCATATCTGCCTGAGCTTTCCAGGGAGGAGAGTCTAAAAATAAGAAGGGAAGGGGTTTGGGCGGACTATTTTCTTTCCGGAACCAATGCGATTACTCTAAAGGGTGAGCTTATCAATATCAGCGCTATGGGAAATAAGATCGCCGGGCTTTCCTATGGTAAAAAGGTAATAATCGTTGCCGGGATAAATAAGATCGTTAAAGATGTGAAAGAGGGGATAAACAGGACCAGGAATTTGGTTGCTCCGATGAATGCGAAAAGACTGGATTTTAATACTCCCTGTAAAGATACTGCCTTTTGCGATTATGATCTGTGCCGTTCACCAAAATATGACCGGATGTGCAACCAGCTTTTAGTGATAGAAGGGGAAAGGGAAAAAGGGAGATTGACTGTGATTATAGCAGGGGAGGAATTAGGGTTTTAAATTTTTCAAGTTTCGTAGTGCGATCCTTTTAGGATCGCTTGATTATATATGATAGGGGCACAGTCCACCTCAGGCGGATGCCCCTATATTTGGATGGAAGAAGTATGAGTGTAACTCCTATCCCCGAAATTAAGGAGGGTATTATGCTAACCGGTATCCATTTTCTTCTAACCTATTCCTGTAATTTCGAATGTGACCATTGTTTTGTATTTAGCGGTCCTAAAGCAAAGGGGACTTTTACTCTGAATCAGATTAAGAATGTATATAATGAATTAGTCAAAATTGGAACTATCGAATGGGTATATTTTGAAGGGGGTGAGCCATTTTTATTTTATCCGCTGATGCTTGAGGGTATAAAATTGGGTTCAGGTCTGCATTTTAAAACGGGGATAGTAACTAATGCCTACTGGGCGATCTCAGATGAAGATGCAGAGCTATGGCTTGCTCCTCTGCGCGATTTAAAAATCTCGGATTTGAGTTTAAGCGATGATTTGTATCACTTTGAAGAGGATAAAGATAATTATGCCAGAATAGCATTGAAAGTTGCGAAAAGGATGGGCCTGATGGTTAATACGATTTGTATCGATAAACCGAAAATTGAAATAATCACAAACAATAAAAAAAGAAAAGGGCTGCCAGTTATTGGCGGTGGTGCTATGTTCAGAGGCAGGGCAGTTGAGAAATTGACAGAGGGGTTACCCGGAAGATTTTGGGAAGAGTTCAACGAATGTCCTTATGAGGATTTGAAAAACCCTAAAAGGGTTCACCTGGACCCTTATGGGAATGTATTCCTCTGTCAGGGCTTGAGTATTGGGAATATGTGGGAGACTCCGTTATCGAGTCTGGTTAAGAATTATAAATTTGATTCACACCCTATTTGTGGTCCTCTGGTTAAAGGTGGTCCTGCTCTCTTAGCTAAAGAATATAAGGTTAAAACTGAAGATAAATATGTTGATCCCTGCCATTTGTGTTACTGCGTGCGCTTATTGCTTTTAGATAGTTTTCCACAATACCTTGCCCCGAAACAGATTTATGGATTTATGTAGCGGAGGTCTTTAGACCTCCATTGTTTTCTTAATCCCACTTTTGGGCACGGTGGGGTTACCAGATTATCGATTTCGTAGTGCGAACCTTTTAGGTTCGCTTAAAATAGGGACATAACAGCGTTCGGTCCCTACAGTTATAGATACACATCGCATACGTCTCTATATTCTTCCCCAAAAAAAAACTAAAACAGGGCTTGACTTTTAGAAAGGTAAAAGATAAAATAAAGAAAAACAAACCCCTTAGAATATGTGTGGTAAAGTGTTTTTTGTTCAGAATAAACTGAAATACCAAATTTTCTCTCAGTAAATAGGGAGCAATACAAATGGGTATTATCTTAGGAATCATAGGAATCATTGCAACATTAATCGGAATAATTGTAACTATCATAATTCCGTTAATAGGATACTTTTATAACAAAAATAAAAAGATTAAAGCTTTGTACTCTGTCATCTGGGGAAAAACATCTTCTTTAAAGCCGGAGGAAGTGATGGGGGATAGACCCTATTATGAATACTATTATCAAAGGGATGAAGATAACTTGGTCAGGAGTAGTTTGACTGATCAGACAAACGTTTTGATATCTGGTCCTCCCTTAAGTGGTAAAACCAGAGCGGTTTACCAGGCTCTTAAAAATGTGAAAAAGCGATACGATGTTTTGATTCCAAGATTCTGCGATATTAATCTGGAGACTTTTATATTTCCCAGACATTTTAAGTTCTGGAGAAAATGGGTTATCTTTATTGACGATTTGCATAGATTTGTAGAACTAAAAAACTTCGAGCATTTGTTTAAAGTTGCTAAGGAAAAATCTGTCACTATGGTTGCTACCTGTCGCTCAGGAATGGAATACGATAAAGCAAAAAACAAAATGATTGAGAAAGGGATGGATATAGAGAAAGTATTCAGCCAGAAGGTAGAGCTTGGAATAATCACGGAAGAGGTGGGGGAAGAGATTGCCGGGAATGTGGGGATAAAATGGGCTGAGGTCAAATTTAACGGTACTGTAGGTTCGATTTTTATGCCTTTACTTGAGATGGAGAAAAGATTTGGAGAAATCGAACACACTGAAAAGACCATCCTCAGGGGTATTAGAAATCTTTACCTTTGTGGAGTTTATGAAGAAAGGCAGGTTTTTCCGTTAAAATGGATAAAAATGGTCGCCCAAAAAAGCGGATTAAAAGGAGAAGATTACAAATGGACTGGCTGGCTTGAGGATTTGAAAGCTAAGGAGTTTTTAACATTTGAAAAAGATAAAGTGAAGATTGAAGAGGTCTATCTGGAATATATAGTCGAACCCGCAGGAGAAAAGTCACCCCTGGAGCTATTTGCTGAAATGCTCCCTGTTTTCTCAAGGGAGCCTGAAGCATTATTCAGACTTGGTAATAGAGCCTATGACTTCGGGATTAATGAATTGGAAAAAGCTCTCTTTATGAAAATTGCGATAAAGGCGTTTGAGGAATCTCTAAAGGTCAGGACATTAGAGCTATTTCCTATGGATTATGCGATGACGCAGAACAATCTCGGTAATGCCTATCGCACTCTTTCAAAGGTAGAGGGTAAGGCAGAAAATTGCAGGAAGGCGATAAAGGCGTTTGAGGAATCTTTGAAGGTCAGGACATTAGAGCACTTTCCGATTCAATATGCTACTACACAGAACAATCTAGGGATTGCCTACGGCACGCTTTCAGAGGTAGAGGGTAAGGCAGAGAATATCAAGAAAGCAATTAAGGTGTTTGAGGAATCTCTAAGGGTCTATATTTTAGTGCACTTTCAGATTCAACATGCTGCGACGCAAAACAATCTGGGTAATGCCTACGGCATACTTTCAGAGGTAGAGGATAAGGCAGAGAATATCAAGAAGGCGATAAAGGTGTTTGAGGAGTCTTTAAAGGTTTATACATTAAAGCGATTTCCAATGGATTATGCGATGACGCAGAACAATCTGGGTAATGCCTACGGCATACTTTCAGAGGTAGAGGGAAAAGCAGAGAACTGTAAGAGTGCGATAAAGGCGTTTGAGGAGTCTTTAAAGATCAGGACATTGGAACGATTTCCGATGGATTATGCGACGACGCAGAACAATTTGGGTAATGCCTACGGCATACTTTCAGAGGTAGAGGGAAAAGCAGAGAACTGTAAGAGTGCGATAAAGGCGTTTGAGGAATCTTTAAAAGTCAGGACATTAGAACAATTTCCGATGGATTATGCAATGACGCAGAACAATCTGGGAACTGCCTACCGCACGCTTTCAGAGGTAGAGGATAAGGCAGAGAATTGCAGGAAAGGGATTCAGGCTTACCAGGAAGCGCTTAAGATATTTACAGAGAATGAATTTCCAGAGGCTTACCCGCGAGTATTAAATAATCTAAGGATTCTTCTTTATTTCTGTAAAGAGAAGTGATGGTAGAGACGCATCGAATGCGTCTCTATAATGGACAGAATCCGCCTGAGGCGGATTCTGCCCCTACGGATGAATAAACCCACCTTTAGGGCAAGGTGGGTTTACCGGTTTCGTAGTGCGACCCTTCAGGGTGTGCTGAAAAAGAGGTCTTTGGAGTGCAAAAGGTTGCTTTTGCGATTTTCTCAAATCCGAATCTCTGTGTACCTCAACAACTTATTTTTTTTCGAAAGAACCGCACCAGCGAGCTGGTGCACTCCGATCAGGGTTTTTCGACACTCCCTTCAGGGTCGCTATCAAGCATTGACACAGTCAATGCACTCCATATACTATTTTTTTCGTAGTGCGAACCTGCCTGTCCCGCCAAAGGTGGGATCAGGTTCACATGTTAGTGGAAAAATGGAAGGCTAAAGCCTTCCTCTACATTGTTTGTATGGGCGTATTGCAATACGCCCATACTATTTCTCCATTTTTTGCTGGCACAAAGTATGCTCTTTTAATATATTACCTCTGTGTTAATCAGAGGTTAGTAAATCTATTAAAGGAGAACCTGCAATGCAAAGAAAATTCAACAGTAAAAAAATCAATTTTAAGGTATGCTTTCTTTCTTCTTTACTGGCGTTTTGCCTTATCCTTATTACCCTTTTCAGCTTTAGTTATGCTCAAAAGTTTAAATATCCGGTCGCAAAAACGGATAATGTGGTGGAGGATTATTTCGGCACTAAGGTAGCTGACCCTTACCGCTGGCTGGAGAATCCGGATTCTCCTGAGACCCAGGCCTGGGTGGAAGCGGAAAATAAATTGACTTACGATTTTCTCAATGCTATTCCTCAAAGGGAGAAGATCAAGGCAAAACTGACAAAATTGTGGAATTATCCTAAATATTCTGTTCCCAGAAAAAGAGGTGAACATTACTTTTATTCCAAAAATGAAGGATTGCAGAATCAATCGGTGTATTATATGCAGGAAAGCTTAGACAGCAAACCGAATATGGTAATTGATCCGAATAAACTCAGTCCGGATGGGACCATTGCCCTGACTATTCCAGCTTTCAGTATGGATGGTAAACTTTTGGCTTATGGCATCTCAAAAAGTGGGAGCGACTGGCAGGAGGTCAGAATTTTAAATATCGATACAGGTAAAGAATATCCTGAGGTTATAAAATGGCTTAAGTTCAGTAATGTTGCCTGGAGATATGATAACCAGGGATTTTTTTATAATCGCTATCCAGAGCCGGGCAGTGTACCGGAGGAGGATCAATACAGTTACAGTAGAGTTTATTATCATAAACTCGGCACTTCTCAATCCGAAGATCAACTCGTCTATGAACGACCTGATGCAAAGGAGCTTGATTTCACGCCCTTTATCACCGAGGATGGGAAATATCTGGTCCTGATTGTTGAGTATGGCACTGATCCGAAAAATCGGATTTACTATCGCGAGGTGGAAAGCAACGGACCATTCATCAAGCTTTTAGATAAAGCTGATGCCAACTACACTTTCATCAGTAATCTCGATACGCTGTTCTACTTTCGCACGGATTTAGAAGCCCCGAATGACAGAGTTATACAGATTAATATAAATAATCCATCTCCAGAGAACTGGAAAGAGATTATCCCGCAGAAAAAAGAAGTATTGAGTTTTGCGGATATGGTTAATGACCAGTTGGTTTTGGTTTATATGCAGGATGCAAAACATAAGATGATGCTTTATAATCTGGAGGGAGTTTTTTTAAAAGAGATCCAGCTGCCAGACATTGGTTCGATAAATGATATTTCTGCCAGGCAGAAAGATAAAGAGATGTTTTTTGAATTCACCTCTTTTCTTTATCCTCCAACCATTTTCCGCTATGATTTTGCAACAGAGAGACTTTCACCTTTTCACGAAGTTAAAATGAGTTTTGATCTGTCTGGATACGAGACCAGGCAGGTATTTTATTTTTCCAAAGATGGCACAAAGGTGCCGATGTTTGTAGTTCACAAGAAAGGGCTTAAGTTAGATGGAGATAATCCCACACTCCTCTATGGGTATGGTGGTTTCAATGGAGGTATCACTCCCTATTTTTCTATATCCCGTCTGGTCTGGCTGGAAAATGGCGGGGTGTTTGCTGTGGCTAATATACGCGGAGGGGATGAATATGGCGAAGCCTGGCATCAGGCAGGGATGCTGGATAAAAAGCAGAATGTGTTCGATGATTTCATAGCTACAGCTGAATGGCTGATCCAGAACAAATATACCAACTCGAAAAAACTAGCGATCAGTGGTGGAAGCAATGGTGGTTTATTAGTGGCGGCGTGTATGGTCCAGCGACCGGAACTTTTCGGAGCAGTTATCTGCCAGGTGCCGGTTATCGACATGCTGAGGTATCATAAATTTACTGTGGGACGCTACTGGATACCGGAATATGGTAACGCAGAAGCAAGTACGGAACAGTTCAAATTTCTTTATGCTTATTCACCATTGAACAATGTCAAAAAAGGGGTGATCTATCCGCCTATTTTGATTACCACAGCAGATACCGATGATCGTGTAGCGCCCTTACATGCTAAAAAATTTGCCGCAGCCCTGCAATCTGCAACAGCAGGGGATAATCCGATTTTACTGCGGGTGGAAACCAAAGCCGGGCATGGAGGTGGCAAACCAACTTCAAAAGTTATCGAGGAATCAAGCGATATCTATGCGTTTTTATTCAAGATTTTGGGGATAGGAATGTTGGAGAGTCAGTGAGTTAAGTTAAGGACAGGTAAGATGCCTGTCTCACCATTTTCAAGTTTAGTAGTTTAGTAGGTCAAGCATGTTCGAAGAACTACTTGACAGAAGATTTGTTAAACAGATAAAATGAAAGGTGATTTGAAATGGAAAAGAAAAATATCAAGAAAATTGTTAGGGAGGGGTATGCAAAAATTGCTAAACAGAGTAGTTCCTGTTGTGCTCCGGTGAAGACATGCTGTGGAAGTGCTGATCCAGCAGTCAATATCAGCAAGAGTATAGGATATACTGAGGAGGAGCTCAGGACTGTACCTGAAGGCTCAAATCTGGGGTTGGGGTGCGGCAATCCGATTGCCCTTGCTTCTTTAAAAAAAGGGGAGATTGTTCTGGATCTTGGTTCAGGTGCAGGGTTTGACTGTTTTCTTGCTGCCCGGAGAGTTGGCAAAAATGGGAAAGTTATCGGTGTGGATATGACACCAGAGATGTTGGAAAAGGCAAGGGAAAATGCAGAAAAAGGGGATTACAAGAATGTAGAATTCAGGCTGGGCGAAATCGAAAATCTGCCGGTAGCGGATAATTCGGCGGATATAATAATCTCAAACTGCGTGATCAATCTCTCACCGGATAAAAGCAGGGTTTTTCAGGAAGCTTTCAGGGTGCTGAAGCCTGGAGGAAGGTTAATGGTTTCTGACCTGGTCCTGGTAAAAGAGCTTCCGGATTTTATCAAGAACTCAACCCGGGCTTATATCGGTTGTCTTTCCGGGGCAATTATGAGAGATAAATACACCGGAGCCATAAAGAAGGCAGGTTTTAAGGATGTTAAGATAATTGAGGAGGTATCTTACCCGATTGAGCTTATGGCAAATGACTCTACGGCACAGGCTATCATTGAGGATCTCGAGATTCCACCTGATAAGTTAAAAGAAGTGGGGAATTCGGTGGTGAGTGTTAAAGTTAGTGCGGTTAAATCCATAAAAAAAGGGAAAAAGAAAACATAAAAAGGAAGAGGAAAAATGTAGCGTTGGGCTTTATGCCCGACGCTAAAAATATTAAGATTGCGGAGAAAGACTTCAACCTAGCAATAGAACTTGTAGATAAGATGATTACATTGAGAGGAGATGAGTTGCGTAGGGGAGGGGCTTGTTGAGCTTTGTGAAATCCCGCTACGCAGGGTCACCTCCCGTTTTTTCTTTGAAAAGAGATAAGAATGAGCGATAAAGATATTCCTCTTCATTATGTCTGTACCAGAGATGAAGCATTGATGATAATCCAGCCCCAGAAGAGGTTCTGGGTATCTAATTGTGGATGCCGGGAAGGTCGTGGTAAATGTAACCGCTCACGTATAGATGTCTGTTTACAATTTCACGACAAGACTGCAGCGAGTGGCTCCGGAATGAAAAAGATTTCAAAATCTGAGGTGGAAGAGATTTTTAAGGAAGCAGAAGAGAAGCATCTGGTTACTAGACCCTTTCGGAAAGAAGAGGATAAAAAAGTAACCGATGGGATATGCTTTTGCTGTGATGACTGCTGTGGATACTTCTTGAATCCAGAGGAGAAATGCGACAAAGGAAAATTTCGTGAGAAAACCAATCTGAAGATTTGTAACCATTGCGGTGTCTGTGAGGAGGTTTGCTATTTTGGTGCTAGAAAAATGGAGGATGGTAAACTCATATTATTCCAGGAGAATTGTTATGGCTGTGGTCTTTGCAGGGATGTCTGTTCGGAAGATTGTATTCAAATGATAAACAGGAAATAAAAAGGTTCAAAGGTTTAAAAGTTCAATTGTTCAAAGGAATAATTGGTATTTCAGACATTCCTGTCTGACAGAAAGAATAAAGGAAGAAGGAAGACGAGAAAACGTAGCGTCGGGCTTTACGCCCGACGAAAGAAACTTGAAGACTGCTTGACTAAATATTTTCGGGAGTGTAAACCTTTCCTACTGATTCGTTTCCAGGACAGGTTTAGTAGAACGAATTACCGTGTTTTATAATGATTAACGGTAAAACTAAAGTTTTACACTCCATTAGAACGCAGACAAACAATATTTTATAGAATAAAAGAAAATAAATTTAGAAAGGAGGTTTTTATGCTAAGAATTGTCCATTTCGAAATCAATGCGGATGACCCGGAGAGGGCAGTGAAATTTTACCAAAAGGTGTTCGGCTGGAAGATCGACAAATGGGCTGGGCCGGTTGATTACTGGCTGGTTACTACAGGCGAGGAAAGCCAGCCTGGCATAAATGGCGGGATTATGAAAAGGATGAGTCCTCAGGCAAGCACCTACAACACGGTTGATGTTCCGTCTGTGGATGAGTTCACAAGAAAGATCACAGAAGAGGGAGGGAAAATCATTGTTCCCAAGATGGCTGTGCCCGGAGTAGGGTATATGGCGTACTGCGCTGATACTGAAGGAAACGTTTTTGGAATTATGAAGGAAGATACCTCTGCCAAGTAGGTCAGGCACATTCAAAGGATTGCTTGAGCCAAAAATGTCTGATATTTTAGAAATCGTTAGGAAATGCTAAAGATCGTTTATACCAAATCTGAAGAGCAGATTGGCCAGACTAAAGCATTATTCACAGAATACGCTCATTCACTAAATTTTGACCTCTGTTTTCAGAATTTCGACAAAGAGCTTGCAGGACTTCCTGGAGATTATGCTCCACCTGATGGCTGCCTGCTTTTAGCAGAATACGAAACGAAGATAGCCGGATGTGTCACTTTGAGAAAGTTCAACGAAGGTATCTGTGAGATGAAAAGATTATACGTAAAGCCGGAGTTTCGAGGGAAAGGGATCGGGAAAGCTCTGGCAGTAGCTATTATTGAGGAAGCACGTAAGCTCGGTTATATCAAGATGCTTTTAGATACTGTTCCCTCGATGAAGGATGCGATAGCACTTTATCGCTCCTTAGGGTTCAAAGAGATAGAGTCTTATCGGCCCAATCCTGTAGAGGGTGCGATATTCATGGAACTTAGTTTGAGTTGAGAGCATAGTAGGATAAGTATGTATGTAGACAAAAGGTGACTTCTGATACATCGGGGATTGCGACCTACAAAATTTGAGATGATCGAATATAAAGTAAATGACAGCGTTACACAGGATGAGCTTAACTCCTTTTTCCAAAATTGGAAATCGCCTCCCTCCTCAAAGATTAAAGGTAGGTTTATGGCCGGGTCTAATCTAATTATCACTGCCAGGGAAAAGGGGAAGCTTTTAGGCTTTCTTACAGCTATAAGTGATGGAGGGATGTATGCCTTTATCACTCTGGTCGAAGTTCTCCAGCTCCATCAAGGGAAAGGGATTGGCAAGCATCTGGTGAATCTGGCGATTTCGCATTTTAAGGGTTACTATGATATTGTTTTAATCACTGATCCGGATAAAGGAGCATTCTATAAAGAATTAGGTTTTGATGAAATCTACGGAATGCATATTAGAGACTTCACTTATGGCAAGGGCAAAAGATCTGATAACAAAAGTAAAACTTAGGAGGTATTTAACTACACCAAAAAATGTCAAGCGCTCTGCCTTTGGCGGAGATGGTTGACCTAAGTAACGGAATCATTAACATAAGTATTCGAAGGGAGGGTTTATGTCGAGGAAAATAGCCTTGGTTTTAAGCGGAGGGAATGCCTGGGGCTCATTTCAGTTCGGGGCAATAAAATATATCGAAGAGGAGATCAGAAAAAAGTTCCCGGAGTTCGATTATTCCATCATAGCCGGCGTATCGGTGGGTGCCTTAAACGGGGTTATGCTGGCGATGGGAAAATATAATAAATTAAAAGAGATATGGAATACGATATCAAATGACCAGGTTTACAGAGGGAGAATTTCGTGGACTGCAATCCTTAAGATTTTGTTTGGTGCAAAATCAGTCCTGAGCAACAAACCATTACAGGCGAAATTAGACCAGCACGTTTTTCTCAAAGATGTAAAATCAAATAAATATGATTTGAGAATCGGGGTGGTATTATTGGTTTCTGGCGAGTATAAAGCGTTTAAACCTTCTGACTTTGATAAGGATGAGGATTTTAGAAAGGCGGTTTTAGCTTCAACTGCCATTCCTCTTATCTGGAAACCGATCAAAGAGATTAATTTGAAAAATAATATTCAGCTTGAGAACCTTGTGGATGGCGGGGTCCGGAACGTCAGCCCACTGGGCGACATCCTGGATGATGACCCCTCAGAGGTTATAATCATCAACTGTCAGCTGTCAAAATTAGAACCGGATACAAAGGCTTCTAAAAACTTCTTGATGATAGCCAAAAGGTCTTTAACTGAAATTACCATTAATGAGATTTTCAACTCTGACATTCAGGAGTATTTAACCATCAACTATCTGGTGGAACAGGCAAAAGAAAAAGGTTTTACTCTTAAAAAGAAAAATAGTGAGGATGTTTATAAAGCTTACAAAACCATCCTGATTCAGCCGGATAAGGATTTGGGCGATCCCCTGGATTTTTCCCAAAAGACGATCCAGTGAAGGATAAATGAAGGTTATCAGGCGGCAGTAAAGGTTTTTCAAGGATATGTATTAGAGTGAAGGAGAACAAAACGTAACGTCTGACGTTTCTGTCCTGGAACGGATCCTTTGGATCGGACGACACGAATCCACCTCCAGTGAACGTAGTGCGACCCTTTCAGGGTCGCAGGAACATAGTTTTGTGGGTTAAGCACGTCTGCAGGACTGCTTGACAAAAAATGTCCAATGAAAGAGGGTATCCAAAAAATATTTTCTGAGGTTCCGCAGACTTATGAGCTGGTTAATCATATTTTAACTTTTGGGATGGATATTCTCTGGCGCAAAAAGGCAGCAAGAATAGCAGTTGCAGATGGTGGGGAGATGTGGATGGATATTTGCTCTGGAACAGGGGAGATGGCGTCTTATCTTCACAGGCTTGCTCCAAAAGAAACCAGAGTATTCGCGGTGGATTTCAGTTTTCCGATGATTCGTAAAGCCCTGGAGAAAAAAGAAGCTTCTGAAATCACTTTCATACTCTCCGATATAAATATCCTCCCTTTTCCGGATAATACCTTTGACCTAATGACAATTTCATTTGCAGTGCGGAATATAAACCTTAACCGCGAGAAGTTTCTTGAGTCTCTCACAGAGATTCACAGGGTTTTAAAATCCGGGGGAAGATTTGTGAGTGTGGAAACCAGCCAGCCGAAGTCTAAAATTATTAGAAAACTCTTTCATGGCTACATCCGGTTGGCAGTTAAACCAATCGGGCAGATAGTCTCCGGTTCAAAATCTGCTTATACTTACCTTTCTCAAACGATTCCTCGATTCTATTCAGCAGAAGAATTTGCAGAAATTATAAAAGAGGCTGGTTTTTCGGAGGTTACATTCGAACGATTGCTTTTTGGAGCAAGTGCCATCCACAAAGCGATTAAGTAGCATCAGGTTTTATGCCCGACGAGTCTTGTAAGTCAAGCATGTCCTACCTCTGGCAGGACTGCTTGACAATTCATATAAAGTTGTCAACCACTCCCGTTAAAGGCGGGAGATGGTTGACCTACAAAACTAGAAAACTGACACATTTATCAAGCGATCCAAAAGGATCGCTCTACTAACGGTTAAGAACAGACAAGATTTCTGTTCTACTTATTTTTGTTATAGCTGTTACTTAACAGGCTGGATACAATTCTCAATGTCAACGCTGGGATTACCTACCAGAGAAGATACTTCATACATCTCGGTCAAATCAGCAGGATAAGGGGTAAGGACTTTCATAAGGGTATTCAGGTCGTGTAAATTCGGGTCTATCCAGATATTTTCGTTTTCAAGTCTGAGAATAACCGGCATTCTTGGATGGATTTTTCTTACTAAATCATCCGCTTCTGTGGTGATGATAGTATATGAATGGATTGTTTCACCTTCTGGATTTTTCCAGAGGTCCCATAATCCGGCAAAAGCAAATAGCTCTCTGCATTTCAAGACTATCCGGAAAGGTTGCTTTTTACTTGGTTTACCGTTTTTTCTCCATTCATAATATCCGTCTGCAGGGACCAAACATCGCCTTCTAGAGAAAGCGGTCCGGAAAGAAGGTTTCTCACTTACTGTTTCTATCCTGGCATTGATCATCTTGCTTCCGATAGCTTCTTCTTTTGCCCAGGAAGGGATTAGCCCCCATTTCATAGGGAGCATTACTCTACTATTCTTTTCATTGATTAAAACTACAGGATTGTTCTGACTGGGAGCAACGTTAAATCTGGGAAAATATTCTCCCTGGTATTCTTTAACCTTGAATCTTTGTATAAGGATTTCTTCTTTAACGGTTATGGTATAACGACCACACATAGCACGAAACTTACATTATTTTTATATATTGTCAAGTAAGGTTTGTAAAACAATCTATCTTTTTGTGAGGAAGTTGTGTCTATAAAAAAAAGGATAAGGATACAACTCCTCTCTTGGTATAAAGAGAACAAACAGGAAGAGACTGTTGCTCAACTCTTGGAAATGCTATATTGAGTCTTGAGTCGTTAACGTAGGGACAGCCCTTGTGGCTGTCCGCATTGGGGTTAGGACAGGGACAAGCCCTGTCCCTATATAAGATTTCTCCCAAAATAGAATTCGGCAACAACCTCGGAATGTCTGTTCTATCAATAAGAGACCCCCGCCAGAGGGCGGGGACCTCTTGTGTTAAATTACAGCGATGGGATGAAGTAAATTATCTGTAAGTCTTGGGCATCCGTATGGACGCACTCCAAATAAAACTAAAATTCTTTTTCGGTTTCCTCTCCTAAGAATTTAAGGACCTTCACCCATTCCGGGTCATCCTTCATACTTTCCCGGTCCACCAGGGTAGTGAGCTCCTTGAATTTTTCGTAATTTTTCTTTGCCCCGGATTTATCCTGCTTTGCGGTGTAAGCGAGTGCTAATTTAACATAGACCTGTTTGGAGTTGGGATTGAGCTTTTTAGCTTGAGAGTAATTTTCTACTGCTCCAGAATAATCTTTTGAATAATACTGAGCATTTGCTAATTCCATAAATCCGTTGAAAAATTTTGGATTCTGCCCGGTAACTTTTTTCAGGTCGGTAATTCCCTTCTCATATTCTCCGTTCTTAACATAATCCTGTCCACGGCTATAAAGAATATTCAGATCACCTGGAGTTAAACTTAAAGTCTGGGTATAACACAGAGCCGCTTTATTATAATTACCTTTTTCTTCAAAAAGCTTAGCTCCCTGAGAAAAATCAGCCAAGGCTTTGGTCTTATCTCCGATCTTAAGATGGGAATTTCCTCTGCCTAAGTAAGCCTCAGGATTATCGGAATTCATCAGGAGACTTCTGTTATAGTTTTCCACTGCGCCGGCGAAGTTTCCGGCATCGAATTCTTTTTGAGCTGAAGCGAAGTAATCCGTCTGTCCTTTAGAAGAGAGGGCAGAGCTGGATGAGGTTTCGATTTTAGGAAGATTTGCTTTTATACCGGAGGTTTTCTTTTCCTTAACTGTTACATTGCCGGTCCAATCCTGATAGTTATCTTTGGCCAGCCTTAAGTTATGAGTGCCGGGTGTGATGTCTGAGTAAACGTTATTTCCCACTCCCAAGTATTCTCCATCTATAAAAACTATCACACCTGGAACATTGGATTCTATTTTGATAGAGCCTAACTGTGACTTTAAGACTGAAGGTAGATTAGGGGTTCCTGGTTTAGTTTGAGGTTCTGTTCTTTTCGCTACAGAGCTTATCTGGACAGGTGAGACCCCTTCGCTTTCTGAAGTAAGTTCCACCAGGGTGGTGGTGATCTGTTTCTTTACTACGACTGCATTCTCGCTTGAGGGTTTAAATCCCTTAAATTGTGCCTGCAGCTCATAGGTGCCGGCTGGCAGGGCATCAAGTATGAAAAATCCTAAATCGTTAGAGTGGACTTTTTTCCCTAAATCCTTAAGCTCGATCAAGGCGTTAGGAATCAATACTCCTGTCCCTTTATCAATCACCACACCTACGATCTTGCCGGAATCTTTATACCCGGTGAAGTTAAACTGAAAGATGAAGAAGAGAATTACAATACCCAAAGCTAAGGCCCCCCAGTAGAAAGGTTTCTTGCTGGGCTCTAAGTGCCGGAGCTCAAACTCCCTATCCCCGATCTTCATCTCGTCACCAGAACGAATCTTAAATCCACCAGCTATCTTTATTACATTCTCTCTGTAATGAGCAATCCCCTTATTTGAAATTTTTTGCTCTTCTAAGGGTTTGGGCTGATCGAGGGTAGCCAGTTCCGGTGTCTCAGCTTCTGATTCAACGGTTTTTATCTCATCTGGTGTAGGTGTTTCAGGGAAACTGTCCTGGGAATCCAACCTCTCTTTCCTCTTATAAATTCTCGTTCTTTTCGGTTTTTTCTCTACCAGATTTTCTTTTTCAATACCTTCGGGTTTTGAAGATACTGGTTCGGGCTTTTCAATCATCGCCTCGATCGGGGACTGGATCTCGATCTTCTGGGTATCGCCCTCTTTTTTCTTCATAGATTGAGTTGGATTTTCAGGATATTCTTCTTTTTCTTCGACTGCTATTTTAGTTTCCTCAGGATTATCTCTAATCTCCTGAGAGTTTTCCAGAGGCCTGTTTTCTTCCCCACGGGTCGCAGGGCTTTTATCGACTTGACTCACAGCGCACCTCTTTTAAAAAATTTTTCTCTTTAGGGGTTTTTTTCTTCTTCGCTCATGGCTCCCCTCTCTGAAAAGTTAATTTTAAATAAATTCTCTATTTTATTATCGACTTAAGAGGGATTATCTTTAGTAACAAGAGGAAGTTACAGAGAGTTCTTTAACGGTTTTTTAGACTGGGATTCCCATAGCAGTAAAGACAGCCATGATGGCAGGGAAACCACCTGCCAATATCTACAGATTTAGTGCAGTGACAGCTTGTCCTCTGGCTCTTATCTTTAATTAAGGAGCAAAGCTCTTTTTGAGGATGAAGCTCTATCAGGGTTTTCCCATCAATACAGCCTTTTGAGGTTATCTCCGGCAGGACGCAGGTGGAAATTTCCAGTCCAAGCTTTTTTGCTTGAGGAGTCATCTGTTTCAGGATGAAATCCTCGATTTCTTCTAAGGTATGTTCTATTATCCGGAAATTATGTTTATCAAGACGTTTTCTGACTTTAGGATACAGAGTAACGAAGGAGGTTATTACCCTTTTTATACCCAGGGGATGAAGGGAATTTAGAATATACTGAAAAAGCTTCAGGTCTATGTTGGTCAGGCGATTTTTCTTATCATAAACCACCTCGATTAAAGGGTCGTACCTTAAAGCTAATCTCAAAGGTGAATCCAAAAAATCTATTAGATCTGGCAGGCTCTTTAAAACTGTATCTGTTTCAGGTGCTTTTGGCTCTAAAGGAGTTCCTCCTAACCCGGTTACGGTTAATAAAAGATAAAGCTGATCAAAAGTCTTAAGATATTTTCTCAAGGATTTATTTTTAAAGATATTAAGAGGATTTTTAGTCCAGAGAACTAAGGTATGGATATTCTTTTTTCCGATCTCTTCTAACCTCTGGATTAAATAGTCCGGATAAAAGCTCAAAAGATCGACTCTCCGGCTGGCGGAGATTACTTTTTTAAGTTCAGGTTGGATTATACTCATTTAATGGCATTCTAAGGGGAAATTAGACTCTACTTCTACATGTAATTTACTTCCAGTAAAATTTAAGAAAGGAGAGTCTGTTTAGCAAGATTAATTGACATGGAGTCTTTATTTTCGTAGTGCGACCCTTTTAGGGTCGCAGAAAAGTAAAAGGACAGAACAATGTTCTGTTCCTACAGACCTCACCCTTACCTTCTTCTTTAAGGAGACGGACAAACCTCACAGCTGATTATAAGGATTAAGCTGATGCATATTCTCATATCTGCTTAATCCGTTCTATCTGCTGTGAATATCTTCTAAAACCTTGCTCTATGGTTTTCTCCTTTGTCCACCTGAGGCGGATTGAACCCTTGAACCTTTGAATCTTTCTTTTACGGACAATCCTGACAGGGCTTGGGTCCTCCCTTGAACAGATAATTTATCAGGTAAACCACATCTGAAATATTATATTTATCATCACAGTTCACGTTACCTGATATTGCGGGTTTAGGTGCGAAGCCGCCTTTAAATAAATAATTAATTCCATAAACAATATCAGATACTGTTATCTTTCCATCCCCATTACAATCTCCGCACAAATAAACATAAAAACTCCAGACCTGGTCAGACCACCTTACCGCTCCCCATTTATCATAGGCTTTTACTTTCCAATACCAGAGCTTAAGGTCAAGGCTGTCGGTAAGAGTGGTATCCAGCAGGCTATCAAAAACTATAGTTAAGTCAGGGTTAAAGACGATAGACCTGCTGAGGTATAAATCATAGCGGACAGTGTCATTCGGGTCAGGGTCAATTGAAGGTTGCCAATTAAACATCACCGGTGTTTTGACAGAATCAGCATTTAGAGGGAATAACAGTGAATAAAAACGTAAATGAGTTAAGTTTATGAGGATGGAGACATTGTCGCTATACCCATTTGCCACCACCAGGTCTAAATCTGTATCCCCATCTAAATCCGCACAAAAAACAGATTGAGGATAATCTCCTGCACCATAATCCACCTTAGTCTGAAAAGTCCCATCCCCGTTGTTCTTTAACACAGAGACATTGTCGCTACCATCATTTTCCACAGCCAGGTCAAAATCTGTATCCCCATCTAAATCCGCACAAAAAACAGATAGAGGACCACCTCCTGCACCATAATCCACCTTGGTCTGAAAAGTCCCATCCCCGTTGTTCTTTAAGACGGAGACATTGTTACTCCAATAATTTGCCACAGCCAGGTCTAAATCTGTATCCCCATCTAAATCCGCACAAAAAACAGAAGGAGGACCAGATCCTGCATCATAATCCACCTTAGCCTGAAAAGTCCCATCCCCGTTGTTCTTTAAGATGGAGACATTGTTGCTATTATAATATGCCACTGCCAGGTCTAAATCTGTATCCCCATCTAAATCCGCACAAAAAACAGATAGAGGACCACCTCCTGCACCATAATCCACCTTGGTCTGAAAAGTCCCATCCCCGTTGTTCTTTAAGACGGAGACATTGTTACTCCAA
>Ga0315291_10004262_pt1 | contig 18265 bp, 14 predicted proteins | sample YL17G12_20_MG_FD_203070 | JGI IMG/M metagenome (GOLD analysis project Ga0315291, IMG submission 203070) | Sediment microbial communities from Yellowstone Lake, YNP, Wyoming, USA - YL17G12_20 | ecosystem: Environmental > Aquatic > Freshwater > Lake > Sediment | place: USA: Wyoming | collected...
TGCTTGACGGCATGCGCTATCTTGGCAGGTATGACACACACCTGCCGGTGGAGGCGCTCCTCTTTAAAAAAGGCGCAAGGGGGTGTCTGATTCTCTGGAGCCGTGACGGAAAGAGATATAAGCCCACCGTGTTTTTCAGGAGCCTGCAGAAAAACCCTGTAATCCGCCACATATATGGCGAGGAGATAGAACGGCATAACATCATGGTCTGCACACTGGATGTCGGCGCTGAGCCGCTTTTCTTTTACAACTTTGACCTTTACGACCTTGACCAGACCCTTTTCTCCGGACAGGCGGGAAAGACTCCCCTCGCGCCTTCTGAGTTCTCCGGCGGTCTGAAGGAGGTCTGGGTGGAGCTCCGCGATGGTGGGGCGCATCTTGAGATGGACACGGAAACTATCAAGGGCGAGGCAAGGATTTATAATCTCAGCGATAAAAGACATGGCGGGACATTGTTTCTGGATGTCCTTCCCACCTCGCAGACGTCTGTTGGTTTATTGGCAAGTCATGTGGAGGCGCCGGTTCCGGGACCGTTGAGCGTGCCGTTTGAGGTCGCCGTGCCGAAGGAATGGCGAAAGACCCTTGCGGAAAATGCCGATTCTGAACTCATCCTCAAAGCCCGTTTCAAGGATGATATCAGCGGGAGAGAAACCCTCCCCGCTGTGCGGTATTATGAATTTCATCCGCCCATTGACATCTCTCAACCGGCGCTCATGGACCCCGAGGCGGAAGAGCCCATCACCACCGTGACACTCACAAACCTCTCAGGTCGTTCCCTGCCCGTCACTCTCACGCTTGCGCCTGAGAGCCATTATAGATGCCTTGCGCCTGTGAGGCGAATCACTCTTGCAAAGGATGAAAGAAGGGCAGTTGCATTTTCTCTCCAACCGCTTCCTCCACGCGCCGGTTCAGCGCTCAGCAGCCGTGTGAAAATAATTGCGCAGGCAGGGGAGATGGAGTTCAAGCGTAGCGCCTTTCTTGAGACCGGTGGAATCGCCCGCACCTTTTTGCCCTTTGAGATTGATGGCAAGCCGGGCGGCTGGGGTTATTTCCAGCCCTTTACCATAGAGGGGCGTGAAAATTTCGTTCAGGGTATGGACCTTCTACAGAAGACCGGAGAGGTGAGGGGCAAGGTCTTCACCGCATGGGATGAGAAGAATCTTTATGTTTTCTGCATTGTGGAAGACCGTGATGTGACAAATCCATTTCGCGAGGCAAATCCCTGGACGGGTGATGCGCTGGAACTCTTTTTTGACATGCGGGCGGGCGATGCCGCAGGACGCCCTGCATACGGCGCCGGTGTGTTTCAGATTTTCGCCGTTCCGCCCGACGCCACTCATCCACAGCCCATGTTCAAGGTGTGGCAGCCAGATGGTGTGGAATTCAAAGGGGTGAGCCTTGCCTCCGCTGTCATGCCGGATTATTACACAATAGAGATGGCGATTCCATGGGAAAACCTCACGCCTGAAACGGTCGGGGCAGGTCTTGAATTCAGGATGGAGTTCACCATTGATGATGTGGACACAGGTGATTACGCCCACCGGCAGATTATCTGGCGTGGCGGTGCGGACAACTGGCGCAATCCCGCCCTTTTCTCCCGCATCCGCCTTGTCACACACCAGGGCATCCGCTAATGTGCACATCTCTCAATTTCGGGAAATACTTGAATTCTATAATCCACAGATTTCACAGAGTTGCGCAGATGGAATTAATAAGAATCATTATCTGCGTCATCTGCGTAATCTTTGATTGTATGTGTATTGGGCGCATCTGTCGATTTCGGGAGATGCACCCTCCGTTAATTATCGGAATCCTTTTTGCTTGATTACAATTGCTTTCATTATCAATGTCTCAACTTGTTTTATTGGTTTGAACAGCATCTGGAGGTATTTATGGATAGCAGGATTCGGCGGGCGGTGGTGAGCGTCTCGGATAAGACGGGTCTTTCTGACCTGGCAAGGGGGCTGTGCGCCCTCGGCGTGGAAATCATCTCAACAGGCGGAACCATGAAAGCGTTGCAGGAGCAAGGCATCCCCGTCAAATCTGTCCAGGAGATTACCGGTTTTCCTGAAATCATGGATGGGCGCGTAAAGACGCTTCATCCGGCGATTTTCTCCGGCATACTCGCAAGGCGCAGCCATCCGGAGGACCTGCAAACCCTTGAGCGTCTCCGCCTCCCCCTGATTGATATGATTGTTGTGAATCTATATCCCTTTGAGAAAGTGGCGTCGCATGACGGCGCGCCGTTTGAAGAGGTCATTGAGAATATTGACATCGGTGGACCTTCGATGCTCCGCGCCGCCGCCAAGAATTTCAAGGATGTGGCTGTCCTGTGTTCACCGGCACAGTATGAGGATGTCCTGCGCGAATTGAGGGAGAATGACGGCGCCCTCTCTCTTCAAACGAGACAGCGCCTCGCCCGAGCCGTGTTTGAGCATACTTGCGCCTATGACGCCGCCATTGCCTCCTATCTGCGTTCCAGCGAGGAGCCAGAGCCGTCGCCCGCAGGTTCCGTCTTTCCTAAAATCCTCGCACTCCGTTACAAAAAGGTCTCCGACCTCCGTTATGGCGAGAACCCTCATCAGGTTGCGGCGTATTACATGAGAGAGGATTGCAGGGAAAATTCCATCCCTCGCACGAGGGCGCTTCACGGCAAGACGCTCTCTTACAATAATATCGCCGACCTTGACACCGCGCTGGACTGCATTCGTGACTTCAAAGAGCCCGCCGCCGTCATCCTGAAGCATGCCAACCCGTGCGGGCTTGCCGTGGCGGAAAGTCTTGCGGAGGCATACCGTCTTGCAAGGGAGTGCGACCCCGTCTCAGCCTTCGGCGGCATCGTTGGACTGAACCGCATCGTTGACGGTGAAACCGCCTCGGAACTGTCGTCCATATTTCTCGAATGCGTCATCGCCACGGGTTACACTGAAGATGCCCTTTCCATCCTGACAAAGAAGAAAAACCTCCGGCTATTAGAGACAGGCGAGTTTGCGTCCAAGGAGCCGGAGATGTTTGTCAAATCAATCGTTGGCGGCGCGCTTGTGCAGTCGCGCGACCTTGGGGAGGTAAGGGCGGAAGAACTCAAGGTAGTCACAAAGGCGCAGCCGATGTCTGATGATATCAAGGGACTCCTTTTCGCATGGAAGGCGGTCAAGTGGGTCAAGTCAAATGCTATTGTTTATACAACGGTCAATGCCACGGTGGGCATTGGCGCCGGGCAGATGAGCCGTGTGGATGCCGCCGAGCTGGGCATCAGGAAGGCGTGCCGTTCCCTTGCGGGGACATACATGGGCTCGGACGCCTTTTTTCCATTCCGGGATGCGGTGGATGTAGCGGCGAAGGCGGGCGTCCGCGCCATCATCCAGCCCGGAGGCTCCGTGCGCGATGCGGAGGTCATCAGCGCCGCCGATGAGCATGGTTTGATAATGGTCTTTACAGGCATGCGCCATTTCAGGCATTGAGAATTAACAGGGATGGACAGGATAGACAGGATGAATTAAATATCGTGTTCATCATGTTGGAAGGGTGAGAAATAATATGGGTGAATTGCGAACAGAATGTCCGCTCTGGCTTGAGTTTTCCGGCTTGCCAGAATTTTTGAGTGAAAGGGTTCGCAAGGAGGCATGGACGGTTTTCAAAAAGATTGTCGAACTTGACTGCGCCGTCAATCTGGAACCGGGCGTGGTGGAGGTTTCTATAGACGAGCTCGCCCTCCGAACGGGGCTCACGACAGATGTCATCGGGCGCTGCCTTGCCGCACTCCGCAAAAAGAAATTCCTCGCCTGTTTCATACCGGATAACACGGAAGAAAAGGCGCTCATACGCATCATTATTCCCCTCAAGACGCCCATTCCCCCGAAGGAGTTGAAAAATAAAAGGACGGATATCTTCCCTCCGGGGCTCGATTTCTTCCGTTACGTTGACCAGCCGCCTCCCTCGGTGGAGAACGACCCCATCTTAAGCGAGATAGTTGACCTCTATTTTAACGCCATCGGGCTGAAAATGAACTTTTTCATACTTGACGAGCTCTGCCTGATACGCCAGCGTTTTGAATTATCGGAAATTAAAAGGGTATTTGAGGCGGCAAAGCGTCATGAAGTAAAAAGCCTCAGATGGGTTATGCACCAGCTTGTTACGGGGACAAAGAAAGATGGCAAAAGAAAAAAAGGACGTAGAAAAAAAGGTGTGTGAGAAGTGCGGCGGGAGGCAGTTCATCCTCACTGATGAAGGACCTGTCCCCTGTGAATGCCGCCAGGCAGAACTCCTGAAAAAACGCCTGAAGGCGGCGAAAATCCCGTCACGGTATAAAAACAAAACCATCAAATCATTCATCAGTGATGATCCTCAGCGAAAAAAACTCCACTTGAATGCAGAAGCATACGTAAAAGGATTCTCCAGTTCAGAAATAGAGATGAAAAAAGGATTACTTTTCATGGGCGATACCGGATGCGGAAAGACCCACCTCGCCGTTGGTATCCTAAAAAATATCATTGAAAAGGGCTTTAAAGGATATTTTTACAATATTGCAGATTTCATTGCCCGTCTGCGGGATACTATGGGCGGCGACGCCGATTACGACGAGATGGATTTACTTGAAGAAATCAGTAAGGTTGATTTTCTCGTACTCGATGATCTCGGGACAGAAAAACCCACCGAATGGGTTCTTGACAGGCTCTATACCCTTATCAACCTATGCTATGAAAGAAACCTGCCTGTCGTTGTCACAACGAATAAGATGGATATTATAGAGCTTGAGAACCATGTGGGAAAACGCATCGTTTCCCGTCTATGTGAAATGTGCCAGATCATCGATAATTTTCCAAAGGAAGACTATCGGAAAAAAGACTTGGAGGTGCATAGCAAATCTGTCCGAAAAGAGAACCCCCACCGACTGAAAACCGGACAGTAGATGCAGGTGATTGAAATGGTAAACCGAGGAGATTCAATGATTTACAAGAATGCGCAGGTGCGGCCTGTTTTTTGCATCATTACCCTTATTGGTCTGGTATGCCATTTATTTCATTTCAGGGTGGTGGGTATGAATCATAATAAAGTCAACCGCGCGGCGGTCATGTTCATCATACTTTTTTCCATCAGTCTCTTCATCATGGTTATTCTTGGCATCACGCATCCTGCCCGGGCTCAAGAGTCAGAGTATAAAACTGTTGTTGCTGAAGGCGTTTCTGCCATGACGCCGGGTAAAGCTATTGACCGCGCCCATGATGAAGCCCTTAAAGATGCAAAACGAAACGCTGTTATGTCCGGTGTGGGAGTTCTTATTGGAAGCGAGACCCTTGTTAAAAATTATCAGGTCGTCTCTGATAAAATTCTCTCTCAGTCCGGAGGTTTTGTTAAAAATTTCCAAATATTGTCCGAAAAGCAGGATGGCGACCTCTATCGTATGGTGATTCAGGCTGATGTGGCTTCAGCAAATCTTAAGAATGCCATTGACGCCGTATTGGCTCTCAAACCTGAAAAGGGATATCCCCGCATCATGATTGTGGGTGTGGAGAAGGTTGACGGGGAAAACCTGACCACGGTCTCCTCGCAGACCATCATTGAGGGTTTTCTGCATGAGAAGGGTTTTGACCTTGTGGATGAGTCGCAGGTGGAACTCATCAAGGCGCGGGATGTTGCCATGAATCCGGATGACAATCAGAAGGCGGCGGCGCTTGGCAAAAAATTCGGGGCGGAAATCGTCATTGTGACCCAGGGGCTTGCCGATTATGAGGGTGCTGGCGATGTGTATGGCGCCCAGATGCACACTTACCGCGGCACTCTTGATGCCCGGATGATTTATACGGACACGGCGGACCTGCTTGGCTCCGTCAGCGCCACGGACAAGGGCACAGCGGAGGGGAAGCCATCGGCGGCGCGGCTCGCCTTCCAGAAAGCCGCCCGCAAGGTGGCGCCGAGGATTATGGAAAAAATCCTATCCGACTGGCAGAAGCAATCCAATAAAAACAAGATGGAATTGGTCGTCAGCGGCGTGAGTTATGCGCAGTTGAAGCAGATTGGAGAGAATCTCAAGAACATCCGGGGGGTTGATGGTGTGGCGGCGCCCCAGTTTGATAAAGGCGTTGCCGTTTTCCGCATCCAGGGAACTCTCACGGCTGAAAATCTCGCCGACCATCTTACCGAAACGACCGGCGGCTTATCCCTGAACGTTACCGGCATATCCCCGGGACGCATAGAAGCCGAAATGCGGAAAAATCAATAAGTATTCCTGTTCAGCGTCTTGTGCGAGTAAAAGGAGGTTAGATTTATGGCGGCATTCAATCTAAACAGCGATAAGGTTAGAGAGATTTGCCGACGGAACGATATTATACAGCTTTGTCTTTTCGGCTCGTTCGCGCGCGAGGAGGAGAGCGAGGATAGCGATATAGACCTCCTTGTCCGTTTTTCGAAACCCAAGAGCTTACTGTCAGTAGTTGCCATTCAGCGTCAGCTTTCCGAAACCCTGGGGCGACCGGTAGATCTTGTGACGGAACCAGCCATCAGCCCATATCTACGGGAGCGAATAATGAACGATATCCGGGTGGTTTACAATGCGTGATGATACTATTTATCTACGTCATATCCTTGACGCAATAAATAAGATTGAAGAATACATCTCAAGTGTGAATCAGAAGGATTTTTTTGCTCGAACAATGGTTCAGGACGGCGTTATCCGTCAGATTGAGATAATTGGCGAAGCCACTAAGCGCCTCTCGAGCGCGCTACGTAAGAGCCATAGTGAAGTGCCATGGCAAGATATCGCCGGTATGCGCGATAAGGTCGTCCATGACTATTTTGGAGTGAATCTCGAAGAAGTCTGGCTCACGGCGAAGGATGATATCCCGATTTTGAAAAAGGAAGTGTCAAAAATCCTTCATGAGATAGTTGACGATTAACGACATGAGAGGTGTCGAGTCAATCATACGAAATGACGTTGCCCCCATGGTTCGCTTTTCTCGTTCGACTTACCGATTATGCGAATATATCTGGAAACCGTATAAACAAAAATTAGACGACACGAGTACAGGAGGGATCACGCAATGCGCAAAAATCAATAGACTTATAAAAATTAATAGAATATGCAATATTGCGTCTTATATGGAAGCAGAATGCTGTTTATATAATTTTATACGGAACTATATATACAGTAGTTAGATTGCATTGGAGACGGCAGCAGAAAATGAATAGGAAACATCAATGACATTTACCAAACCATCAGAAACAATACAAATGAGCCTTTTTCCAACACCAACAACGCCAACTAGTGTTGCAGATTTTGTGACCCCTAAAACCTATACTGGTTTAGCAGGTTTTCATAAATACTGGGGGAAGAAACCCACTGAAAGCCTGTCTTACCTTATTGAGAATTGCACCAGCGAGGGTGATATCGTGATGGATCCGTTTCTTGGTTCTGGTCTAATATCGCGGGAATGCTTGCTGCGAAACAGGCGGTTTATCGGAATTGACATCAATCCATTTTCTATAGAGCACGCATCTTTCCTGCTCAACCTTCCTTCTCGCAAGGAGTACTATCAGGCCCTGATCGAAATTGAAAATTTGGTTGCTGAGAAAATCAACAATACCTATCTAACTTCGGGGGGGGAAATTGCATCCCATTATCTTTGGGAAGGAAAAAAAATCGTCTTTGTATGGATTATACCTAAAACAGGGCGAAATCGAATTGAGATTGAGCCATCTGAACTGGACATCAAGTCCTACTCATCCTACAAGGACTATAGGCCAAAGCATTTTCGCAATTTTAGTTTTTTCACTAATTCACGGATAAACGTTAAGCCTACTATGACTGTCAGTGACATCTTCACTGGTCGAGCAATGCGAAATATTGACCTGCTTATTGAAGCAATTTCCGGTTATCCGCCACACCTGAAGCGTGCACTTCTTCTTACGCTGACATCTTCGGCTGGTCAGATGTCAAATATGGTCTTTGCCATCAAGAATCGGAGTAATGGCAAGAGAAATAGGAACGGCGACAAAATAGAGGTAGGTAGTTGGGTTATTGGATTCTGGTTACCCGATACGCATTTTGAAATCAACGTATGGAATTGCTTCAAGAACCGCGCAAATAAACTTCTGAAGGCGCTCCCAGACCAGAGGGAAACCGTATTTACGGTTTCCAACGATCCCGCGTCTCTTGATGCTTCGGACTATAACGCATGGCTCATCAATTTGGACTGTAGAACAGCACTCAGAGAGATACCATCACAAACGGTATCTTTCGTTTGCACTGACCCTCCCCATAGTGACCGCATCCCTTACCTTGAGCTAAGTGAGTTGTGGAATTCCTTGTTGGGTCATACTGTGGATTTTGAGAGGGAGATTGTTGTTTCAAATGCGAAGGAACGTCAGAAATCGAAGAGCAACTATAATTCCGATATGACTGAATTCTTCATGGAAACATCCCGGGTTCTCAAGCCACATGGGTACATAGCATTGTATTTCAATGCGCGAGATGAAGAAAGCTGGCAATATCTAAAGTGCATCGAAAATACATCTGATTCATTGAAATTTGTCGGATGCTTCCCTATGGCGTACTCCGCCACTTCGGTTGTCCAAGACAATCGCAAAGGCGCTATGAAGAGTGACTACGTTATCGTATATCAAAAACAGCAAACTAACTGTAGATATCAATTGCCGAAGGCCTTTGCGAGTATCCCTAGTTGGTCATCTCAATTCCCGGAAAAGAATGGGAGTACGTTAAAATGAAAGACTTTGACTATTGGAAGAAATTGCACGAAAGTGAGAAACTGGAGGAGTTCAGTACAGACGAGCAGGGCTTTCTTTGGCTCAAGCTGAAATCGATTGTTCGAAAAGAACTCATCTCTGAATTTGTTACGGAGAATGAGATAGAACTGAAAGATACTTCGCTTAATGGACAATTCGTTGAACTGTATGCTCTGCTTGCCAGAAATCCTGCGAAATCACACAAGTTATTGAACGAATACATCGAGACCAAAAACAAGACCGTCTTGGCTGCTTTGGACACAAATAAGCTCGTGTCCGAACTATACAAACTTAAGTCTTTCGATTGGGGTGGTGATTACCAAAACTCTCTCGATAAATATCTTGTAAGCCGCTATGTCAAGGTTTTCCAGTCTTACGATATGCTTGTTTCGAAATTTGAGACTGAGATAAGCACGGCAGTACAAGGGTATGTTCTCAACAGTTGGTACAATCACTGGTCGAGTATTCTCATCGAGCACCTTTTCAAATCCCATGAGGCAGTGCTACCCACGGTAGGTCAAATTAAGCACCTCGATTTCTTTATTGGAAATGTTCCATTCGATTTGAAGGTGACATACCTGCCGGCAGAGTACATGAAGGCGAGAAGAAAAGAGTTTGGATTTCCTGTCGAACTGACCTATTTGAAGGCAAAAGCCAAAGAACTGGAAATCGATTTTGACAAAAAGGCAAAACACACGGATGTCTACTATGAAATTGTTGAGAAGCTGAAAGACAAGGGTACCAAGGAATGTAAAACTGTGATCGAAACTCTGAAGAAAGAAAACCTGCAGATCCTCAAGGAATCTAAAGAGAATCCCAACAGACTGGCAAAATGGCTGTATGAAAACCAGGGCGAGATGCGTTTTGGCTCTGAGAACAGGCTTTTCCTTGTACTTGTCGACACAGATGATTTCACCGGATCCTGGAAACTAAAGCGCAACATGGATGTGCTGAAGCCGGTTATAAAAAATTACCTGGACAATTTTGCCAATAAGAAAGTTGCTGACTTGAAGATTGCTTTCAAATACAAAGGAAAGCCACAGACATTTACGGCTTTAACCGATGTCATATTTGTTGTCAAATAGACTTGATATGAATTTAGAATCGCAATCTAACAAGGCGCTGCACCTGACCGCTATTCTGCATAGTGTTGCCTTGGTTTGTAACGTTGCCCATCTATGAGCAATGTCTTATATTTTGTGCCTCGCATCATGAGGGCAATAAACCACGGGGAAATTACTTTTGTCTCTTCCCAAACCGCTGACTTCATCTCAGAGTCCAGTAATTGTAAAAAAATCGTTGCGCCGATGCGGGCGTTGTTGTTATAATATCCTTTGATTTGTTGAAATCATGTTCCCGTGGTGGAAAATTATGAGAAAAAATTCCCGTTGCATGATGTTGAAGCTAATCCTGTTCCTGAATCTGCTGCTTCTCTTTGGGGCGGTTTGCGCCGAGGAAGCGCCCCTTCAGGTAAAAGTCAGTCGTCAATCCTCCGCCTGTTCAAATTCCCGCGTGGCGGTCAGCGCCGAAAATAATATATTTATCGTCTGGGATGGTCTCCTCGGTGGGCGTTCCCGCATTTTCTTCAGAGAAAAGAGCGCTGGAAAGTGGGGTCCCGAATTCATCCTTGACCGCACGGATTGGGGGGATAATTCAGAGCCCGCCATCGCCCTTGATGAGAAGGGCAACCCCCATGTCGTCTGGACATTCCACGATCCAGCCGTCGCTAACGCTTTGGCGGAGTCGGCTACTGAGCTCTCAGCGGTTCATTATGCCTTCCGGCTCCGGAATAACTGGGTAATGCCGGTTATCATTCGCCAAAATGCAGAAAAGAATTGTGAATTTGCCGATATTGCCGTCCAGTCCGGCACGAACCGTGTCTTTGTCACCTGGCAGGAGGGTCGCGGGAGCATTTATGCGATATGGTGCGCCACGCAGGATAAAAAGGGGAGGTTTGTTGCGGAACAGGTTTCCTCCACTGAGCGCCAGGGGTATAATATGTATCCGGAGATATTAATTGCCCCCACGCCCTTTGTTACATGGTATGGGGCGGAGGGTTCTAATTTCTCCCTTCATGCCGCCCTTTTCAATATACAGACGGAACGCTGGATGCGCTATGCGCCCGACGGATTGGGAAACCTTCCCGCCAACCGTCTGCCATATCTCATGGCGGACATGCAGGGCGTCCTTCATGCCGTGTGGTATGACTCGGATGGCTCCACCGACCGCATCTATTTCGGGCGGCAGGGGGACGGTTCCTCCTGCAAGGGGCTCATTGTGGATGGGAATCCAAGGCGGATGAACAGCCTTCCCATGGGCGTTGTCAGCCAGAGGGGGCGCATATATCTGTGCTGGCGTGGTGAAAGCATCTTCGGCGGACAGGTCTTTTTAACATCCGGCGCCGGTGATTACCCATTCAGATTTGAAGAGCCCACACTTGTCTCTGATGGGCAGAAGCTCTTTTACACGGAGCCGGACTGCGCCCCTGATGCCGCAGGCGGTGTGGTCGTGGTATGGGTCTCAAGCGCCCTTGACGGCGGCGATGGCGCCGTTTACATGCGTTCCATCAAGCCCTGAATCCCCACATTGGCCTTTAAAGTTATTTTCTGGAAAGGTCCAGCCCCACCTCTCTTATGATTGTGATATTAGCCTGCCAACCCTTGCATTTTGTGCCCCGAATCTCCATGTTGAAGGTGAGATTAATCTGACCTGCTATCACGGGGAGGAGGGGGGCCTTTTCTAAGGTTATCAGACCCATGTAGCCGACGGTGCTCCTGACCTGCAACTCCTGATGCAGGTCTGTAGCATACAACGTCAGGATTGTGCCTAACCCCACGGTGTATGGAAGGTAACCCAGACTCTTTCTTGACTTGATAGTATTCACCATATCCTTGTCAAGATATGTGGCATCTATCCCGAATGTTCCCGCCTTTAACCAGTTTCCAAGGACAAAGATGGCGGGCTTTGCCAAACCAAATCCCCTTTCAAAGAGTTCGCCGTGGCACGCCTGCACAAGGGGGGGTAAGGCGCACCACCCGCCGTATGGCTGAAGTGTTCGTGATAAGCACCTCAGGAATTCTCCTTCCGCATAAGCGCTATACATGCTCGAGACCTCGCGGGAAATTGTGTCCGAGTTAAACACATACAGCGCCATGCACGATTTTTCATCCGGCTCTGATGTCCGCCCTGAATTCTCCCCTGAAAATCTTTTACTGTCAAAGTTTTTATTGAAGGAATGCATCCGTTATCTCCATCGCTCATAATATCATAGGTGCAGGCAGAAAAAAAATTCTCCCTGAATTTTCAAACTGATTTATTTTCTCTTCATTGTTCTTTGCAGGTCAAGAATAAACATCTCAGGGTGCACCCAAAATCAGGCGGCTGAGAACAATTAGTCCTTGCATTTGATAAGTTGTGAGGGTTTATGATGTCCATGTTTTTTCTCTGATATTGGGGGGAGGGGCGAATTTTTTCAAAGGTGGGCTTATGAGAAAAGGAATATTCATATTGCTACATATCTCCCTTGTAGTTCTGCTTTTGACAGGGGCGGCGGGGAATCAGCAGGAAAGATTACGGGTAAGCGCAGGTCTGAACAAGACTGCATTTATCATCGGGGAGCCGATATATCTGACATTTAATCTGAAAAACATGACTGATGACGTCTTGGAGTTCCGCACGCGCCTGAACCTTTATAGTGATGTCCGTATTATTGTCTCAATCCCGGAAAAAATGCCTGAAGACTACACGGGCATTTATGAGCAGAGCCTTACGCCCAATTATGTGTTCAAGATTCCTCCCCGTGAGACCGACCACATCACCTTTACTATTCTTTATAAACAGGGTTCTGAGGATGGACTTTATTTCAAAACGCCCTTAGAGGCAACTCTGTCCATCAGCTTAGAGGGAATAGTCGGCTCTACACCCGAGAAATTTCTGATGCCGCCGGTGGTTGTGGAGATTAAGGCGCCGGATGAAAAAGATAAACAGGCACTCGCATTTTTAATTTCCAGGAGGTTGATACGCGATATTCACACAGGCAGGGCATCCCGGAATGACATGGGCGCCTTTGAAACCTTTTTGAAAGATTTTCAGGATGCCACATACACCCCGTATGCGCTTTATAGTCTCGCCGGTGGTCTTATGATAGACGAAAAGGATGAAAAGGGAGATATCAAACAGGCAATTGCACGCTTTCAAGACTTTATTGCCCGCTACCCGCAAAATCCCCTTGCGGATGGCGCCGTTTACAGAATCGGTGACTGTTATGACAGGCTGGGGGATACAGTTCAGGCGAAGAAATGGTTTGTAAAACTTTATAACCAGTATCCCAATAGCAGCAGGGTTACCTATAGCGACCCCTTGTTGGCGAAATATCTTTTTGGGACAGAGTCTGAAAATATTAGCCCGGGGAACTGGGTGCTTTATTAGAATCCCTAAAAATACGGGATTCACCATCCGCCTCAGGCGGACACGGAGAACACAGAGGATAATGAAACAAAAAAAATATTGGAAATTCTCTGTGAACTCTGTGACTCTGTGATGAGTTCGCCTCAGGCGGATTCATTTTTTTAGTCTCTCTTAGAGTCATTTCCGCCTTTTTATCCGTCGTAGTTCGGAGAACGAAGTCGGAGAGCGAATTCGGTGCGATATTCAGAATGCAAAAGTCCTTCTGGAAAAGTCGTTGGTTGACTATTTTTCTCCTTCTTCTGGATGGAGTTTTTTATTCCTTCCTGTGGCTTGGGGCTTATTATGTGCGTTTTTGGGCGACTCCTCTTTTTGCCAAATCTATAAATGAACTCTTTCACTACACGAAGTCGTTGCCGGGGATTCTTGGCATCTGGCTGTTTGCGACAGCCTATTACGGACATTATGTGCACAAGGAGAGGATTTCGAGCCTTAACCAGGTCTCGAGGATTTTCAAGGCGGCATTTGCGGGGCTTCTGGGGACGCTGGCAGTTGCCCATGTCTTTTATAAGGGACATGAGTTGGGGCGGGCGGTGATATTTATTTCCGCCCTTTTTAATTTTCTTTATCTTTACATCTCGCGAACCATCCTTCGTACGGCAAAGAGGCGCTGTGTGGTGGCGGGCATAGGACTCAAGCGCTGCCTCATCGCCGGTGCGGGTGTCTGTGGCGTCAAGGTCATGGAACATATTGTCGGGCATCCCGAGGTCGGTTTTGAGCTTGTGGGTTTTGTGGATGATGACCCGCAAAAAAAATCCGTCGGAGATATTCCCATCCTCGGAACACTTGATAACCTGCCCCGCCTCGTGCGTGATTACCAAGTGGAGGAGGTCTTTCTTGCCATCCCCAGCCTTCCGCGTGACAGGCAGATGGATATCATTGTCAGATGTGATGGCACCGGCGTGGATTTCAGGATTGTCTCGGACATATTTGGCGTCATCACCGACCAGGTCAAAATTGATGAGGTCGATGAAGTGCCGGTCATCATGCTGAAGGATGGTCGCCTTTCGCCCACACTTGCCTTTATCAAACGTGTTATGGACATCATCATTGCCTCCCTGCTAATGCTCCCGACACTGATTGTCTGGCCAATAATTGTCATCCTTATCAGGCTTGATTCCAGAGGAGCCGCCATATTCAAACAGGAGCGCTACGGCAAGGATGGCAGGATATTCGTGATGTACAAGTTCCGAACCATGTGTGTGGAGACCCCGAAATTCCAGGAGGCTCCGGAAAACCCCGACGACCCGCGTATCACCCGCATTGGGCGGTTTCTGCGAAAATACAGCCTTGACGAAATCCCCCAGCTTCTGAATGTATTCCGGGGAGAGATGAGTATGGTGGGTCCCCGACCGGAGATGCCCTTTATTGTGGAAAAATATGAGGAATGGCAGCGCAGGAGATTGTGTGTCAAACCGGGAATCACAGGTCTCTGGCAGATTGTAGGTCGCAAAAAACTCCCTCTTTACCAGAATCTTGAATATGATTTTTATTATATCAGAAACCAGTCCCTTATGCTGGACCTGATAATACTCTGGAAGACCATCCCCGCCGTCCTTTTCGGAAAAGGAGCATTCTGATGGATAAGACTCGCCCGCCTCAGTCAGATGGGAACCGCCTGATTCGCATTGCCGTTGTGGGAACAGGGCATCTTGGTCAGCATCATGCCAAAATCCTGACCAAACTTTGCCGACTCCGCCAAAGCGCTAGCGACGGCCAGGCCCGCTGTGAACTGGTAGGCATCGCCGATATCGATGAACGCATCGCCAGAAATGTCGCCAGAGAATGCCGCACCAAGCCTTATTTCTCCCATACATCGCTCCTGAACATGGTGGATGCAGTCACCATCGCCGTCCCAACTGCCTCCCATTTTACCGTGGCAAGGGATTTCATGGAGCAAGGCATTCATACCTTCATTGAAAAGCCCATAACAACCACGGTGGAGGAGGCTGATGAACTCATCCGACTTGCAAGGGAGAAAAACTTGATACTCCAGGTGGGGCATATTGAGCACTTCAACGCCGCCATCCTGAAGCTGAAGGAGATTGTTGACCACCCCATGTTTGTGGAGACTCACCGCCTTGGCCCCTTCACACCCCGAGTCAGGGATGTCGGAGTCGTTCACGACCTCATGATTCATGACATTGAAATCATCATGCGCATTGTGGACAGTCCCATTGAATCCTTTGACGCCGTGGGTGTTTCCATTCTCACGGACAAGGAAGATATTGCCAATGTCCGCATCCGGTTCCAGAACGGCTGTACTGCCAATGTTACTGTCAGCCGCGTTACTCCAAAGCCCATGCGCAAGATACGCCTCTTTCAGAAGGACACCTATATCTCCATTGATTACATGGAACAGGCAATGGAGATTTATCGCAAGATTCCCGTGTCGCATCCGAAGCCCGGCGAGCTCCCCGCCAAGATTGTGAGGGAGAGCGTAAGTCTCAAGGGGCGGAATCAGCTTGAGCTTGAGCTTGGGCATTTTCTTGAGTGTGTTGAACATGGGAGAACGCCGGAAGTCACTGGTGAGCAGGCGCGGGACGCCCTCGCCATTATCACACAAATCTCCGAGCAAATCAGGGAAAAGATAAAGACATGGGCGCCAAGGATCTCTTCATAATAGCCGGGGAGAATTCAGGCGACCTGCACGGCTCCAATCTTGTGCGGGAACTCCTGAAACTTGACCCATCGCTTCGCATCTCCGGCATTGGCGGCAGCCAGATGAGACAGGCAGGCGTGAACCTGCTTGCCAATATTGTGGACCGCCTTGCCATCATCGGCTTTACCGGCGTTATAAAGAATGCCGAGAGGCTCTTTCGCCTCTACAGGAAGGTTATCCATTTTCTTGATGATGTGCGCCCTGCGGCGGTCATCCTGATTGACTATCCCGGCTTTAATTTCAAGGTGATGCGGGCGGCAAAAAAGCGCGGCATCCCCGTTGTCTATTACATCATGCCTCAGGTCTGGGCGTGGCACCGCAGCCGAATCTATACCCTGAAGGAGCTGACCGAGCGCCTCCTTGTGGTTTTTCCCTTTGAGAAAAAGTTGTGTGAATCGGTGAATATAAAACAGGTCCGATATGTCGGGCACCCACTCCTTGATGTGATGAATCTCACCATGACAAAGGAAGAGGTGTTCGCAAAATTCAACTTTGACCCGAAGAAGAAACTTATCGGGCTGCTGCCGGGGAGTCGCAAGCCCGAGATAGACCGTCTTCTCCCCGCCATGCTGGGCGCGGCGGAGCGAATTCAGAAGGCGCTCCCGGATGTCCAGTTCGCCCTGCCCCGCGCCTCCACCATAAAGCCGGAGCTCATACAGTACTACCTCAGCACCGCCAATGTCGAGGTAAGTATGGTTGACGCCTTTCGGTATAACGTCCGCAGCGCCATGGATTTTGCCCTTGTAAAATCGGGAACGTCCACACTGGAGACGGCAATCCTCGGTTGCCCGATGGTGGTTGTGTATAAGGTGTCCTTTATTGCATGGATTATCGGCAAGAGTGTGGTGAAGCTCCCTTATATCGGTCTTGTGAACATTATTGCGGGGGAGATGCTCGTGCCGGAGCTATTGCAAAACGAGGCAACGCCGATGAATATTGCGGAGAAAACCATAGAGATGCTGCAAGATGAAAAGCGCCTTGATGGTGTGCGCTATGCTCTTCAGAAGGTGACGGAGAAGCTTGGCGGACCCGGCGCCTCCCGCTGCGCCGCCGAAAATGTGCTTGAGGTGATTAATAAATAATCACTACTTTTGAAGATTACCAAAATCATCAGATAGTTTCACGCAGAGCACGCAGATCACGCTGAGATTATTACTGTTAACGATATAAAATCATATCTTATTCCCCTCACCCATAAATCTGCTTGACAATAATTGTGTAAAATGTTTACATTTTATTCTTTAGATATTGTTATAAATTCTGACCCGGGCTGGGGAAGGATGAAGAGTGAAAGTCCCGAAATTAACCAAGCATCGGTTGATATGTGAGACACTGAAGAGCCAGATACTCAACGGGAGTTATACCCCTGGAGCCAGAATCCCGCCTGAAACCGAACTAACTAAGAGGTTTGGCGCATCCCGCATGACGGTGAACCGGGCGCTAAAAGAGCTTCAGATGGCGGGATATGTCCGCCGCACGCGCGGCTCAGGCACCTATGTCCTCTCCAGACAGGTCACGAATATCAGGCAGTTGTTACCCTCAAAGGTGATTGTGCGTAAAAGTCTGGGCGTCTATAATCCTGCCACCAGGACCCAAAGAACCTGACATTCACCCCCCAAGGAGGCGTTCATACACGCGCAGAGTTTTCTGTGCTGTAAGCCGCCAGGAAAATTTTGCGGCGTTTGCAAGCCCTTTTTGCTGCAATTCCTCGCGCAGACGATGTGATGTTATTATATCTTTCATCCGCTCCGCCATTTCATAATAGTTGTAAGGGTCCATGCTCACGGCTGCCTCATTCGCCACCTCCATAAGGGCAGGGATGTTTGAGATGAGGCAGGCGACGCCGCATGACATCGCCTCAAGCACCGGCAGACCGAATCCCTCGTGCAGGGAGGGGCAGATGAAAAAGAGGGCGGAGTTGTAAATCAGCGGTAGATGCTCCTCAGGGACATAACCCGTGAACAGGACATCACTGCTGAGTTTGTGCTGTCGCACAGCCGCCTTGATTCTTTCCGTTTCCCATCCCTCGCCGCCAACAAGCACCATCTTCGGCGGATTAAAGAGAATCTCCTTCAGATGGCGATAGGCAATGAGGAGCCCATCCAGATTTTTGCGTGGTTCTAAGGTGGACACAGCAAGGAGGTAATGGGAAGGGAGACAATATTCCTTGCGCACCATTTCCAGGAGGGAGTGGTCTGTAACGATGTGGAATCGTCGTTGGTCCACACCTCCATAAATCACTGAAATCTTTTCCTCAGGAATCTTTAAAAGTTCAATCAGGTCGTGTTTTGTCGCATTTGAGGGACAGATGATTTGGTTATATTTGGGGAGGCGGCGGGGGAAGACCTTGGCGAAGTATTGTCCGCCGAGTTTTTCGCAAAGTTCGGGATGCCGCATGAA
>Ga0315291_10004266_pt1 | contig 18257 bp, 12 predicted proteins | sample YL17G12_20_MG_FD_203070 | JGI IMG/M metagenome (GOLD analysis project Ga0315291, IMG submission 203070) | Sediment microbial communities from Yellowstone Lake, YNP, Wyoming, USA - YL17G12_20 | ecosystem: Environmental > Aquatic > Freshwater > Lake > Sediment | place: USA: Wyoming | collected...
CTGACGAAGCTTTGGAAGTCTGGACATGGCGCCTCCTATGTAGTATATATACTACAAGATAACGCCAAAGCCCCTTCTTGTCAACTGTTCTTATCGCACCACCCCCCAAAACTGTATAACGGTCAGCCATTCAGGCTATTGACAGATCAGCGCGGCAGACTATATATTACCGGAATGGTTAGAAAAAATAAGGGACTGCGTATCGATTAGCCTTCCGGCAGAACAGGACATGAAACCATGAAACGATTAACGAAACAAGCTTGGGTTTCCCGGTCGATTCTCTTTACCGCCTTGATCACCGCTGCGTCCGGGCAGGTCGGCAACCCTTACGCTCCGGACACTCCCGAAGCGGGGTCGGTGGAGGCGATCGCAAAGCTCACGACCGAGGCGCGCTTTGGCAATCCATGGGTCGCCTACGTCCCGGCGTCAGGCACGGTGCCGTCGCCGACCGGGTATCTCGGCCACATTGTCGGGGCCGAAGGGGAGCTTTCGAACACGGCCAAGATTTACGGTTACTTCCGTAAACTCGCCGAGACTTCGGAGCGTGTCCGCGTCGAGGTTATCGGACGGAGCGAGGAGGGGAGGGATATCCTCCTTGCCGCCATCGCGGACGAGGAAGGGATCCGCGACCTCGCAAGGCTCAAGGCGGCGACCGCCGCCCTCGCCGATCCCCGGAAAACGTCGCCAGACGCGGCCGAGGGTCTCATCGCCGCGGGGCGTCCAATCTACTACTTCAACGCCGGGCTCCACTCCACCGAAACGGGCAGCCCGGAAATGGCCATGGAGCTGGCCTACCGCCTCGCGGTGTCCGAACAGCCGATGATTCGGAAAATACGGAGCGAGGTCATTGTTCTCATCAATCCGGTCTCGGAGCCGGACGGGCACGACAAGGCCGTGGATTGGTTCTATCGGTACCTCAAAGGCAAAACGGATTTTGACCGCCTGCCGCCGGTCTCGCCCCCTTACTGGGGTCACTACGTCTTCCACGACAACAACCGCGACACGCACCAGGAAGCGCTGGAGCTGTCTCGCGCGGTGAGCCGGATGTTTTTCGACTACCATCCGACCGTCGTCCACGACCTCCACGAGTCGATCCCCCTCCTCCAAACCTGGAACGGCACGGGGCCTTTCAACAACAACCTCGACCCGATCCTCATCAACGAGTTTTTCGCGATGGCCTTCGCCGAGATCGGCGCCCTGACGGCCATGGGCATGCCCGGCGTCTGGACGTGGGGATTCGGCGAGGGCTGGGGGCACCACTACCTCGATTCGATCGCCGTCAACCACAACAGCATGGGACGCGGCTACGAGACGTTCGGGAACGCCACGGCTGAGACCGTCGAGCGGGTCCTCCGGCCGAACGAGGAGCGCTACGTGGGACGCCCGGTCACGACCCGGGAATGGTACCGGCCGATGCCGCCGGGCCGGAAGTTCCGCTGGTCGCTCCGCGACAACACGAATTACATGGAGAGCGGCTGTCTGGCCATTCTCGATTACACGGCCAAGAACGCCAAAGAGATGCTCCGTGATTTTTACCGCAAGGGCTACAACTCCTGGCAGAAAGGCGTAAAGGGGAGCCCCTTCGCGTTCGCCATACCGGAGGACCAAGGCGACCGCAGACGCGTTGCCGAGATGATAAACCTCCTCCTGACCCATGGGATCGAGGTTTCGCGGGCGGCCGCGGCCTTCAAGGTGGAGGAAGGGGAGTTCTCTGCCGGGACTTACATCGTACGGCTCGACCAACCGTATCGGAACTACGCCGTTGACCTGCTCCTTCCCCAAGAGTTTCCGCCGGACACTCCTTATGAGCCCTATGACGATGTTTCCTGGTCCCTGCCTGTCCATTACGGCGTGGAGGCCAAGAGAATCGACGACGCAAAAGTCAGGGACGTGCCGGTCGCGCCGGTCCGGGAGAGGTTGGAATCCCAGGGCCGGGTCAGCGGCGAAGGGCCCGTCTTCCTGCTGAAAGACACGGGTCAGGAGGCGCTTCTGGCGGTCCGAAACCGCCTTGCGGCCTTCCGCGTCGAGATCGCCGAGAAGCCGTTCAAGTCAGGAAGCGTGGATTATCCGGTCGGCTCTTGGGTCTTGGCGGAACAAAAAGGGCTGATGAAGGCGCTCGAGCGGGTCGCCGCCGAGCTGACCGTGGACTTCGAGAGCTCCTTGGCCGTCCCGGACGTCCCCCGCCATGAGTCGAAACTGCCGCGCCTCGCCGTCTGGCACACCTGGGCCGACACCGAGTCGGTCGGGTGGGTCCGCTATGTGCTCGACCGGGAGAAGATCCCGTATTCTTACATCCGGGATGATGATATCCGTGCCGGACGCCTCCGCGAGCGATATGACATCATCCTCTTCGGGCAAAACTATCTCGACCTTCAGGATCAGATCCAGGGCATCGACAAGAAGTATGGGCCGATGCTCTACACGAAGACCAAGGAATACCCCAGCCACGGAGTGCCCGATGCTTCCGAGGATATTACGGGGGGGATCGGCTGGGCCGGCATGGCGAACCTCGAAAAGTACCTCGATGCCGGAGGATTGCTTATAACGCTCGGCAGCGGCTCAACGTTGGCCCTCGACGGAGGGCTCGTCCGGGACGTCTACCGGAAATCGGGCGCCTTCTTCACGCCGGGCTCGGAGCTCAAGGTAAAATTCGTGAGGCCCGACCATCCGCTCGCCTACGGCTACCCGGAGGTCACGTCTGTCTTCCGCACGTGGATGCCCGTCTATGATATCGCGGTGTCAGGCCGGCACAGCGTCGTTCTCCAATGGGGCACTAAGCCCAGGGCAGAGGACCGCGACGAAGCAGATCCCGGGGCCGGAAAGCCGAAGGATCCCAAGGAACAGGGGAAGAAGGACGAAGTCCGGATGCTCGTCAGCGGCGCCGTCAAGGGAGAAGACGACCTCGAGGGACGGCCCGCGATTCTCGACCTCCCGGCTGGCCGGGGCCGTGTCCTCGCCTTCAACTTCAACCCGATACACAGGGACCTGAACCGTTCGGACTACCGGTTTCTCTGGAACGCGGTCCTAAACTGGAACGCCCTGCCGCCGCTGGAGCGGTGAGTTTTTAGACCCCGGCAGGGGGCCCCACCCGGCCTATCTGAAGGAGTATTTCCGGGTCGAAGGCCTGGCCTTGGCACTTTGTCTGCTGGAAGCGGCGCGTGCGCCCTAGTCCTTGAATGTCTTGCCTCCGGGTGATATAAGGATTCCGAGAGCAACGAAGGAGGAATCATGAAGAAGATCGTTATGTTCCTGGCGTCACTCGTGATCCTAGCCGGACTTTGCGCGGCGCAGCAGCCGAAACCCAAACTTAAGGTGTATATCTCTGCGGACATGGAGGGCATCTGGGGCGTCGTCCATGGCGATCAGACCTCGCCGGAATCCCCCGAGTACGGGCCGGCCCGGAAATGGATGACCGACGATGTCAACGCCGTCATCGCCGGCCTTTTCGAGGCTGGCGCGACCGAGGTCGTCGTCAATGACGCGCACGGCAGCCAACGCAACATCATCCCGGACGCCCTCGATCCTAGGGCCTTCCTCATCTCCGGCTCGCCCAAGCCTTTGTCCATGATGCAGGGGATCGACGGCACCTTCCAGGCCTGCCTCTTTATCGGCTACCACGCCAAAGCCGGGACCGAAGAGGCCATCCTGGACCACACGATCTCCGGGTCAGTCGTCTATGCGATACGGGTCAACGGCCAGGTGATGCCCGAGCTGGGCCTCAACGGGGCCATCGCCGGCTATTTTAACGTTCCGGTAATCATGGTCAGCGGCGACACAGCCGTCTGCGGCCAGGCGAAGTCCATTCTGGGGACGGAGACGGTCGGTGTCGCAGTCAAAGACGCCGTCGGGAGGTATGCGGCCAAAATGGTTCCCAGGGATGACGCGCGCCGGCTGCTGAAAGAAGGCGCCAAGGAAGCCTTGCTCAAGCGCGCTTCGATGAAACCTTTCATGGTCCAGCCGCCCTGCCGCTTTGAGCTGGAATTCCACACCAGCGGTCAAGCCGAGGTCGCCTGGCTCGTTCCCGGCGTCACCCGGGCGGATGCGAGGACGGCCGCCTTCTCAAACAATGATTACCTGGAGGGATTCCGGTTATTGCGGGCCCTGATCGCCCTGGCCGCCGGACGTTGATCCATATTGACTAAGCCCGAGGATTCTGTTTAAATCGGCCCTCATGACGAAAGGACCCGGATGAAAAAGATCTTTGGGCTGGTCGTCATCATCGCCATCGGCTATCTCGGTTACAACCACTTCTTCAACAAGCCCTCATCGCCGGACGAAAGCGAATTCAAGCGGATCGAGGATGCGTATGGTTCCGCCCTGTCGCGCTACGGGCGGTCGAATCGCATGCTCTCCGTGAGCGGGATGGACGTCACCTCGGACATCGAGGATGTCATCAATACGGTCGAGGGGCTGAAAAAGGAGCTGGCCGACCTGAAGGACCGTGTCGCAGATGACAAGCTCCTGCAGAAGGTCGAGGACTTGGGGTCGAAAATTGAAAAGTTCCTGAGCGACAAGCACTGACAGGAAAGGGAAGGAGAACGGCATGGGCGGCTTTTTCGGGATCGCTTCGCGCGAGGACTGCATCGCCGAGCTCTATTACGGCACGGATTACCATTCGCACCTCGGGACAAAGAGAGGAGGCCTGGCGGTCAGCCGGCCCGAAGGGTTCGCCAGGGTCATTCACAACATCGAGAACTCCCAATTCCGGTCGAAGTTCGATGACGACATCGCCGGGCTTCGCTCGCGGCTCGGGATCGGCGTCATCAGCGACACCGACGACCAGCCGCTCCTCATCCGGTCGCAACTCGGCAACTACGCCATCGTGACCGTCGGGGCGGTTAAGAACGCCGAAGCCCTGGCCGGCGAGGCCTTCCGGAGCCGGCATCTGCACTTCTCGGAAATGAGCGGTGGCGTGATCAGTCCCACGGAGGTCGTATCCACGCTGATCAACCAGGGGGAGACGTTCGAAGAGGGCATTCGGATCGCCCAGGATTCGATCCAGGGGTCTTGTTCCATTCTCATTCTGACGGACAAGGGGGTCTTTGCGGCTCGTGACAAAAAGGGGAGGACCCCCATCGTCATCGGCCGGAAGGACGGGACCACGGCCGCGGCCATGGAGACCTGCGCTTTTCCGAACTTGGGGTTCGAGACTATAAAATATCTGGGGCCCGGAGAGATCGACTTCATAACGGCCGACGGGTTCGAGATGCGGAAGGCCCCGGAGGACGTCCTCCAGATCTGCGCGTTCCTCTGGGTCTATTACGGCTATCCGGCCTCGAGCTATGAAGGCATCAACGTCGAATTAGTCAGGAACACGTGCGGGGCTTACCTCGCCAGAAGGAACCCGATCTTCATCGACTTCGTGGCCGGGATCCCCGATTCGGGAGTCGGCCATGGGCTCGGATATGCCGCCGAAGCCGGGGTCCCGTTCAAACGGCCTTTTGTCAAATATACGCCCACCTGGGCGCGAAGTTTCATGCCCCAGAACCAGGAGGTCCGGGACCTTGTCGCCCGGATGAAGCTCATTCCCATAAAAGAACTCATCGTGGGAAAGAAGTTCCTGTTCTGCGAGGATTCTATCGTCCGGGGGACCCAGCTCAAGGATACGGTCCAGAGGCTTTACGACGTCGGCGCTCTCGAGGTCCACATGCGTCCGGCCTGTCCGCCTCTCGTTTACGGCTGCAAATTTCTGAATTTCTCGATCTCCCGCTCAGAGATGGACCTGGCCGCCCGGCGCGCCATCCGGGAGATCGATGGGGAACACGTCGAGGACTTCTCCGAATACACGAAATCCGGAACGGATAAGTACAATGCTATGGAGGAGAGCATCCGGAAACGCCTCAACCTGACGACGCTCAAGTACCAGCGCCTCGAGGACCTGGTGGAGGCCATCGGCCTGCCCAAGACAAAGCTCTGCACTTATTGCTGGGACGGCGTGGAACCGAAATAGAGGACGCTTCGTTTTCCGTTGATTAGGTCCTCTCTTTGTTTCCGGATGTTCAAACGAGCTTCCGGGCTTCCACATAGAACCGTTTCTCCCAGGCCTCGCCCATGGAGAAGGTCTTCCGGGGGAGGGCGCCGTCCAGGATGACCGTCCGGAAGAGCTGGTCCTTGTCCATCGCCGGAAGATAGAAGCCTTCGTTCCCGGGGTAACTCCCCAGCTTGATCGCCGCATCCTCCCCGTGGACGTAATCGATGCTGCGGGCCCCCTTGCTCTTCAGGAAGGCGTCTAGGAAGGTCTGGAGGGTGCCGACGGGAAGATTGGAATCGGGTTCCGAGACCTCGATGACGCCATATTCGCCGCCGCGGATGACGCCGATCTTGTGGAGCCCGGCCATGGCCGAATCCACGGCTGTCTTCATCTCTTCGAAGTTCGCGCAGGCCGAGAACGCCCAGCGGCCGCGGTAGAAGGCCTTCATCTCCTCGAGGAGATATCGGCCCGGGGCTTTTTCGAAGATGATCCGGTGGATGGGCGCGAAGTTCAGCGCGTCGTCGTGGAGGTTGACAAGTTCTACGAGGGCGTACCTCAGGGGTGAAGTTAGGACGGCCGTCTTGTTCGCGGCGGCCTCCTTGGTCTTCTCCCAGATGGTCTTGGCGGTGGCCAGAGAGTGATTCCCGTCGCCCATCGCATAGAGAAGGACGGGGGCGCCCGGCTTCAGATCGTATTTCCTGGCGAACGAGGCCGGATCGGCAAGCGCCCGGAGGGCGTCGAGGACCCCTCGCTCGAGGGCCGGGTCGTCGACCCTGTAGCCGGCGAGGCGTCCCGAGTCCATCATCAGCTCGAAATCATAGAACTTCCGAAGCCGGTCCTTGTTCTCGGCGAGAGGCCCGATAACCCGGTTTTCAGGATCATCGATGAGGACCATGATATGCGGAAGTTCAAGGGGCGCGCCCTCCCGGATGCGGACCCGTGGCGGGATGCGCTCGAGGATGGTCCCTTCCGTCGCCCGGACGAGGCTTGTGGACCCCTTCCGGTAGTCATAGGCCTCGAGATCTAGGCAGGCCATAAGTCCCTTGCGGGTGTGATGCCCGGTCTGGCGTTCGACATAGACGAAGCCTTCGCTCTTCACGAAAAGCCCTTCGTCCATATAATCCTTCATGTTATTCCGGATGCGGGCGATCCGCCTATCGGGGTCTTTTTCATTCAGGTAGACCTCGGGGTAGATGAGGTTCAGCGTAGAAGGGGCGTCGCCGACGATCTCGGTGACACGGTTCCAGTATTCGGGTTCCGACGTGTACTGGTCGCAGGCAATGACCGCCCACCGGCGGAGGTCGAGGCCGGGTCCTGGGAGTAGGATCTCGGGTAACCCAAGATGGATTGATTCATAGGTCCTCATGGTCTTTCCTTTCCAAGGGATTCTTATACAACAGAAGGCCCCATCTTTCAATACGCCTGGAACTGAAAGAGGCCGTCTTGTCTCCCCGGTTTTGGTATGGTATAAGCAAAAGAGGTCGAGGAGGAAAAAAGGTCATGCGGTTCATCCGGATCAAGCCCGCGGCGATCATTTTCTCCCTGATTATGGGATTCATCTTCACCGGTTGCGAGACACAAGCCTCCCTCACAAAAAAGAGGGCCCGGCAGGTCGAAAAGGGACTCCTAAGGGCGGTCTATATCAAGGGGACGAAGATCGATAAGATGTCCCTCACCGGACGGATGGAATTTTACAAGGTCTCGGGCGTGAGCATCGCCGTCATCGACAAGCACCAGGTGGAGTGGGCGAAAGCGTATGGCTATCGGGACATTCGGAATTACCGGCCTTTGACCACGGAGTCCCTTTTCCAGGCGGGGGCGCTCAGCCGGCCGTTGACGGCGGCGGCCGTTCTTGATCTTGCCGCCAAAGGCGGGATCGATATGGATGGGGACGTTGCGTCCTCCCTGCGTTCCTGGAAATTCCCCCCGCCTCGTGCGCCAGGGTCGCGGGTCGTGAACAGGATCACGCCACGGGACCTGCTCACGCACAATGCCGGACTGTCGGGACAGGTCTTCCCCGGGTATCCGGCGAAAAACCCTCTACCCGATCTCCGCCAAGTCCTCAAGGGCGAGAGACCCGCGGTAAACTTTCCGGTCTTGGAAGGCATTCAACCGGGAAAGGCCCGCGAATCAGAGTCCGGATATGTCATCCTCCAGCTTCTCCTTGCAGACTTGACGGGTAAGCCATTTCCCCGGATGATGAAGGAAACCATCCTCGAGCCGCTCGGGATGAGGAACAGCACGTTCGAAGTCAATTTACCCGAAAAACTCAAGGACAAGGCGGCTTCCGGGCACCTCCAGGAAGGCCGCGAGGTGGAAGGAGACTGGCTCAATTATCCTGAATCGGCGGCCAAGGGCCTCTGGACGACGCCCGGCGATTACGCCGATTTTCTTGTCGAGATCCTTGGGGAAGCCATGGGCAGGTCGTCCAATCTCCTCTCAACGGAAGCGGCCCGGTCCATGCTGACCCCGCAGGCGGGGAACCAGGGTTTCGGGTTCACGGTCGAAGGGACCGGGGACGAGGCCAATTTCAACGTTCAGGGGAAGACTTCCGGCTATTCGAGCTTCGCGATCGTCTTCCCGGGGAAGGGGCAGGGAATCGTTGTCATGACGAACAGCGATAACGGAGGTCTGCTCATAGAAGAGATCCTCCGGGCCGTCTCTGCTGCCTACGGTTGGGGCCGATTCAAACCCGAGGAGAAACCCCTGTTCAGGCTCGACTCTTCGGTCTATCAGGATTATACAGGCCTCTATGAGGTCACGCCCGATTATTATCTCGATGTAAGCTTTGAGGACTATTACCTGGTCATCCAGCCGACCGGCCAGGCCCGGACGAAATTTTACGTGGAAAGCCGGACGGTGTTCTTCTCCATCGACCCGTATATCCGGATCCAATTTCGGCGGGACGACAAGGGCGTGGTCAGCGGGCTCGTCCTCTGGCAGCAGGATTTCGAGCAGAAGGCCGGGAAGATCCGGTGACGAAAGACAAGGCCGCCGTCCTGTTCAATCCCTCAGCGGGGCAGGGAAAAGCCATCGGTATGAAGGACCGGGTCGAGGCCTGCCTCCGCAGACATGCGGTCCCGTATGAGCTGTTTGTGACCGGGAGCGAGAAGGAACTGAAGGCCCTGGCCCGTGAGCATGCCCTGACCTACGCGATCGTTGTCGGCGCGGGCGGGGATTCCACCTTCCACCAGATCGTGAATGAAATCGTCAAGGCGGGCGCCATCGCAAGGTTCGGGATGATCGGCGCCGGTTCCTCCAATGATATCGACAGGGAATTCGGCGTGGATTCCCTGGAGAAGGCCGTTCATGCGCTGAAAAGGGGATGGACCCGGCGGGTGGACCTGGGATGCATCGTTCGGGGAAGCGAGAAGCTCCGCTATTATCTTGGGCAAGCCAACATCGGATTGGGGGCCCAAGTGAATGAATATGTGGACGCCGTGGCCCGACGGAAGCCGGCTCTTGGCCGACGGCAGACGCTTGTCGGTGTCCTTGGGGTCATCAGGTCCTACCGTTCCGGGATTCTGCCGCTGTCGTTGACGGTGGACTCGGGAGCCGGAACTGTCCGCGGCGAGTTCGTCGCGGCCGTCTTCAGCAACATCCGCTACTGGGCGACGGGAAAGCTGATCGCGCCCGAGGCCCGGCCGGACGACGGGACCCTGGACGCCTGCCTCATCGGGATGTGCTCCTTCGGTCGCCTGGCCCGGATCGCGCGGCTTGCGGGAAAGGGGAGGCATGGAACGATGAAAGAAGTCCGCTTCCTGCGGTCCTCGAGCTTCGAAGTCTCCTCGGAAACGCCGTTCGCGGTCCAGACCGACGGCGAGATCATCGGCGGCGCGGAGCGTCCCGATACGTTCGAAAGGGTCGCCTTCAAGGTTTTTCCCCGGGCGCTGGACCTCATCTGCTGACGGCGCCGTCCGCGCTTTCGTTTCTTTAATTTCATATAGCAAGATTTATGGAACATGTAAAGCCGGTAGCCGGACCGATCCTTCTCAAAGCCCTGCGACTCGGGTATACTAGCTTCTTTTACAGGAGTCCAAGGACATGATGAAGAAGGCGGCCCTGATCGCGTGGGTTCTTACAGCCGTTGCCGTGACGGCGCCGGCTCAGTCATCACCCCCTCCATTCCGTTGGAACCGAAGCTGCGCCGACCGTGAGCTCGTCGCTTTTACGATTCAGGGGGACGGCCTGAAAGGGGATCTCGACGGCCAGCTCGCCCTGGGAACCACCGAGAAAGTTTTTTACATTCCTAAAGTCTCGAGGGGGCCCGGCTTCTCGGTGAGCTATGGGCAGACTCGAAAAAGCGGCCTCTGGACGGTCGGCTTTTCCAGAACGGTCCACGGCGCATCGTTCCGAGGGGTGAAGAGCACCGCTTACTCCAACGCCATCGAGGTCAGCGGCAAAGGCTATTTGTGGACCCGGGCCGCCATCCTGCCCTATATCCAGCTCGGCTTCGAACTCCCGTGGCTCCACGTCATCAATGCGGCGGAACGCGGCGGCGTCATCTACGATGCCAACTATCTCGGTCTGGGAGTCCAGGCCGGCGCCGGCCTGCTCATTCCCCTTAACGACAGGATCTTTGTTACCTGCGGCGGCTCCTATCGCTTCCTGGCTCTGATGTATGCCAAGGGACCCGGAAGGGGCAGAGACGTGACTAACCTGAATATCGACCGGACCGGACCCCGGCGCGACATCTTTCTCAGGGTCCCTGGATTCAGGCTCGAGATCGGCCTTTCGTATATTTTTTAAATTGGGGACACAATACCAATTTCCGAATTTCCGGATTCTCCCCTGGGAAAATGGCTGCTTGAAAGAATTCGGAAACTGATATGGTGTCCCCAGTTTGACAACCCCCCGTGTCGGGGATAATACTAATCGCTTACGGGAGGTTTGAATGAAGCAAAAACAAAGGTCCATCCTGACGGTGTTCATCCTGACTGTCCTCCTTCTGGCGCCGGCCGGCTTCCTGGCCGCGCAGAGCCTGGAAGGGAAGGTGAAGGTCAAACGGTTGGAGAACGGCCTGACCGTGATTCTGATCGAACGGCACGGGGCCCCGGTCTTCTCCACGCTCTACGGTTTCAAGGTCGGCAGCGTGGACGAGGTCCCCGGCATCACGGGGACGGCCCATCTTTTCGAACACATGGCTTTCAAAGGCACGCCAAAGATCGGCACGAAAGATTTCGAAAACGAAAGGCCGGTCATGGACGAAGTGAACCGCGTCGGCCGCGAGCTGAGTCTCGAACTCGTTAAGCGCGACCAGGCCGACCCGGAGATACTCAAAAAGCTTCGAGAAGAACTGGCTGCTCTGGAAAAGCGGCAGATGGAATTCATCGTCAAGGATGAGATCGACCAGATCTACAACAACGCCGGCGGCACGGGCCTGAACGCCTCGACGGGAACGGACCAGACCCAGTACATGATCAGCCTTCCGTCGAACCGGCTGGAGCTTTTCTGTTTGATCGAATCCGAGCGCATCAAGAACGCCGTCCTCCGTGAGTTCTACACGGAACGGAGCGTCATCCAGGAGGAGCGGAAGCAGACGACCGAGGCCGTCCCGATGAGACTGCTCTACGAGATGTTCATGGGCACGGCATTCCTGGCGCACCCTTACAAGAATCCGGTCGTCGGCTGGGCTTCGGACATCAACTCGGTGACCCTCGAGGAAGCGGCCGCTTTCAAGAAAAAGTATTACACGCCGAACAACTGCGTCCTGGCCATCGTCGGCGACGTCTGGCCCGAGAAGGCCTTCCCGCTCATCGAGAGATATTTCGGGGCGATTCCGAGAGGCGATGATCCGCCCGCCCTCAGAACGGTCGAGCCGAAGCAGCTCGGCGAGCGCCGCGTCGTGCTGGAGTTTGCAGCCGAGCCCATGATGGTCATGGGCTTCCACAAGCCGACCTTTCCGAGCAAGGACGACGCCGCGGCCATGATCGCTGCGAACATCCTGTCCTTGGGCCGGACGTCCCGGCTTTACAAGGACTTGGTCCGGGACAAGCAGATCGCGGCGAGCATTAATGTCGGCTCGGGTCCCGGCCTGAGGTATGACAACCTGGTCACCGTGACCGCCGTTCCCCGTTACCCGCACACGAATGAGGAACTGGGAAAAGCGGTCTGGGAGCATCTGGAAAAGCTGAAGACAGAGCCGGTCACGGGGCAGGAACTCCAAAAAGTCAAGAACAACATCGAGGCCAATTACATCCGCGGCATGGCCTCGAATATGGGGCTGGCGTTTACCTTGCTACGCTACCAGCTTCTCTTCGGGGACTGGCACCTCTACCTCAAAGCCAAGGACGCCTACAACGCCGTTACAGCTGACGACATCATGCAGTTCGCGAAGAAGACCTTCACGATCGAAAACAGGACGGTCGCCTATCTCGTCAAGAAGGCCGCCCAGTGAGGACCCGGAAGGAAATGCCGACGAAAAACAACAATATTTTTCTGAACATAACGATCATCCTCATTCTTTTAGCCGCGGCCGGGCCATCGTTCGCCCAGCTCGACCCGAAAGCTCTGCCTGAACCGGCCCCTCTCAAGTTCAATCCGCCGAAGCCCGTCGAATTCACGCTCCCGAACGGTATCCGTGTTCTTTATCTCGAGGACCGGGAGCTTCCCTTGATCAATATTCTCGGCTTCCTCAAATGCGGCAGCCTTTACGAGCCCGGCGAAAAGACCGGTCTGGCCGGGCTTACGGGGACGGTCCTTCGGACCGGCGGGACCAAGAAGATGAGCGGGGACGACATCAACGAGGAGCTGGAATTCCTAGCCGCGACCGTCGAATCTTCGATCGGGACAGAGTTCGCCCAGATCATGGCCCAGTGCCTCAAGAAGGACCTGAAGCGTGTCCTCGAAATCTACGCCGATATCGCCATGAACCCCGAATTTCGCCAGGATAGGATCGACCTGGCGAAGAACCAGGCCGTTGAATCTATACGCAGGCGTTGGGACATGCCCATCCAGGCTGCGTCCGCCCTCTTCCAAGAAAGGGCCTACGGCGCCGGTCATCCGCTCGGCCGGAGGACGACGCCGAAAAGCCTGGCGGCCGTCGTCCGACAGGACCTCGTCGATTTCCATAAAAAATATTTTGCGCCCAACAACATGCTCATGGGCGTCTCGGGCGACCTGTCAGCCTCTGAAGCAAAGTCCCTGCTCCAGAGCGTTTTCGGGGCTTGGAAAAAGAAAGACGTTAGGTTTCCCGCTGTTCCCGCCTTAGCCGAGAATGCGGACGGGACCGTTTACTACGCCTATAAGGACACCCCGCAGGGCAACATGTTCCTGGGCCACCTCGGCAGCCGCCGGCTCAGCCCCGACGAGCCCGCGCTCGAGATCATGAACTACGTCTTCGGCGGCGGGACGTTCAGCGCCCGCCTGATGAAGGAGCTGCGCTCGAATAGGGGACTGACATACGGCATCTACGGCGGCGTCGAATCCGGGCCGGACCGGGGTCTCTTCATGATCTCGTCCCAGCTCAAGGCGGAGAGGTTCGTGGAGGCCCTGGACCTCGTCAAGGGAATCATTGTCGATTTACAGACGAAACCGGTTTCCGACGGCGAGCTCGCCGAAGCCAAGAACTCCACGATCAACAGCTTCGCGTTCCGCTTCGAGCAAAAGAGGACCGCCCTGATCCAATATATCAACCTGAAACTCGAGGGGTATCCGTCGAATTACCTGGAGATCTACATCGACAACATCCGCAAGATCACAAAGGCGGATGTCCAAGCCGTCGCGAAGAAGTACATGGACCCGGCGAAGATGATCGTCCTGGTCGTGGGCGACGAGAAGAAATTCGATAAGCCGCTGTCATCCTTCGGAAAAGTGCGACCGATCGACCTCAAGGCGATCATCGAAGAAGAAAAGGGAGCGCAGAAATAGCTCTGCACGGAAAGGATTTTGGAAGAACCCATGGCGATATATAAGGACTTGGCGGGGAAGAAGATCGTGATCACCGGCGGCGCGAGCGGCATCGGGCTGGCGACAGCCATGCGTTTCGTCGAAGAAGGCTCGCGTGTGGCCGTCCTGGACATCGACCGGAAAGCCCTTGATACGGCCGTCCGGGAGAAGCGGGGGATCGAAGCGGCCATTCAGGCCGATGTGAGCGACCCAGCCCAGGTCGCGCGGGCCACCCGCGAGACTGATGGACTCTTTGGAGGGGTTGATGTCCTCATCGCAAACGCCGGCATCAGCATTCGGAAGGATTTTGTGGAGATCCCCGATGAACAATGGGCGCGCGTCATCCACACCAACCTCGACGGGGTATTCTATTGCGCCCGGGAGGCCGTCAAGCGGATGAAAGCCCAGGGTTCGGGTGTCGTCCTCATGACGGCTTCGACGAACTGGACTGAAGGGCATCCCTTCTATGCGGATTATAATGCTTCTAAAGCCGGCGTCATCCTGCTCGCCAAGACCATGGCCCTAGAGTTGGCGCCGTTCATAAGGGTCAATGCCATCTGCCCGGGATATGTTCTCACGCCGATGCAGAAAGCCGAGTATACGCCGGAAACGCTCGATGCGATGAACCCGAAGATCCCGATGAAACGCCACGCCGACCCCGCTGAGGTCGCTGCCCTGTTTGCCTTTCTGGCATCAGACGAAGCGGCCTATATCACCGGCGCAGAGATCTGCATCGACGGAGGCGAGACAGCCGGCCTCTCTTAAATTATTATTTTTTCCAGACCGGCACGCCGCGGCCGGGCGTCCAGGGCGCCCCGGCAGCCTCCATCTCGTCTCCAAGCTTCTTCAAGTCGACCTCGACAAGGGTCCGCAGGTCTTCCAAGTAGTTTTCAAACGCGTCCGCCGCGATCTTGTAGCCGCGCTTGACGGTCTCCGTGATCGGGCAGGTTGTCGAAAGCTGGGCGCTGACCCTGTCCATGAGGGACGGCGCGGATGGTTCGGAGCGGCGCTGCATGATGCGGTCGCCGTAAAGCGTCCGCACCATTTCCTGCAGACGCTTTTCCAAAGCTTTGATCCTTTCGGCGAGTTTCGGGTCGGCCTTGGGCGTCTCCATCAGGGCTTTTTTCATGAATTTGAGACTTTTGGACGCTTCCTCGGCGGCCGCCCCCGCCCCCATCATTGCCCGTTGCAGCTCGCCGGCTTTCTCTTGAAAGCCGAGGAGGGCGCCGCGGTCCTTTTCCGCCATGCCGGCGAGGGCGAGGGATTCGACCATGAATGTCTCCGGTTTACCGATCGGCGTCAGGACGCCGTCGAGCTTCTTGGCCAGCGACACGGTGAACGTGCCCGGAACGACAAGCGGCCCCTGGGGGTTCCAGCCCCACTCGTCTCTCTCCTTCGACTCGATCTCGGTCGGTTCGACCGCGGGATACCGCAGGTCCCAGGCGATCCTGTGAATGCCTTTGCCCCCGGGGCCCGTGATCCGGCGAACGACCTGGCCGGTCTCGTCGGCGACGGTCAGGACGATCTCGGGCTTGTCCTCGGTCTCTTCCGTCCGGAGCTTGTCCCAGCCGGGAAAGGAAACGGGCTTCCCGGCCTTGTCGAGTTCTTTCTCCTTCTCGCGACGGGCTTCCGCCCCGCTTTTCAACGAATCCTTAAGGTAATATGTGAACACGGCGCCGAAAGGCGGGTTGGGCGCCAAATAGAACGTCTCACCCAGGCAGCCTTTCCCGCTCGAGTCCAGCGGTCTGAGCGGGATGTAGACCAGGGTTTTCTTGACGGGGAAGAGGACCGCTCCCTCGTCAAGCGTCTGCTCGTTGATCCGCCGTAAAGGGGAGTAGTCGTCGAGGACGAAGAAGCCCCGTCCGAACGAAGCGCCGACAAGGTCGCCATCCCTGTCCTGGACCTCGATGTCCCGGAAGGAGATCGTGGGTACGCCGCCTGTAAACTTGACCCAGTGCTTGCCTCCGTCCACCGTCGCGTAGATTCCGAACTCGGTTCCCGCGAAGAGGAGGTCCTTCTGGATGCTGTCTTGGGCGATAGACCAGACCAGTGTCCGCTCGGGAATGTCACCCGCAATGTTTGTCCAGGTCCGGCCGCGGTCGGCGCTCTTCAGCAGGAACGGCCTATAATCGCCGATCTTATGACTGTCCACGGCCGCGTAAACGGTGTCTTTGTCGTGTTTTGAGGCCTTGATCCGGTTGACGAAGAAGTAATCCGGGATTCCGGGGACCTTGTCGATCTTCCGCCACGTCTTTCCGCCGTCCTCGGTCACCTGGATGAGCCCGTCGTCGGTACCTACGTAGATGAGGTCCTGCCGCACCGGCGACTCGCTGACGGACGTGATCGTGCTGAATTGAGACATGGCGCCGTGGTCCCACAACGCGTCGGGGCTCCAGGTCTTGCCCATGATCTTCTGGTCCAGCCGGAAAATATTGCGGGTCAGATCGGGGCTGATCCTGGTCCAGGAATTGCCCCGGTCATCGCTTTTCCAAAGATACTGCGAGGCGTAATAAATGCGCGCCCGGTCGTGCGGGCTGATGAGGACGGGGGAGTCCCAGTTGAAACGCAGCGGCGGTTCTCCGGGCTCCGGCTTCGGGCTGATATGGACAGCCTCTGTGCTCTTTCGGTCATAACGGAAGAGATTACCCTCCTGCATTTCGACATATACGGTGTTGGGATCCACGGGGTCGATGGCGCACGCGTAGCCGTCGGCCCCGAAGGTGATGGTCCAATCGAAGTTGCTGATCCCGTTGGCGTTGAGCGTCCGGGAGGGGCCGAGCTGGCTGCCGTTGTCTTGGGTGCCGCCGTGAATGTTGTAGAAGGGGAGAGCATTGTCCAGAGCGAGCTTGTAAAATTGGGTGACCGGCAGGTTCTCGAAGAATCTCCAGTTCTTGCCCCGGTCGCGGCTCTCATACACGCCGCCGTCGCTTCCGTTAAGCAGATGGTCCGGGTCGCCGGGGAAGAAAGCCAGGGCGTGATTATCGCCGTGCTTGTTTCTCTCCCCGACCGGTCGGAAGGCCTTTCCGCCGTCATCCGTCACCATCATCGACGGGTCCATCTGGTAGACGCGGTCGAACGCGTTGGGGTCGGCGAAGATCTCCTGGTAATAATGAGGTCCCGTACCGCTGCTCGTGTAGGAATTGCGCTTTTCGAAGCTCTCGCCTTTGTTCGCGGAGCGATAAAACCCTTTCTCATCGGGGCCGGCCTCGATCGTGGCGTATACCACCCGGGGGTCGAAAGGGGAGACGGCCAGGCCGATCTTGCCCATGTCTCCGGACGGAAGGCCGACCGTGAGCTTCCGCCAGGTCTTCCCGGCGTCCTCGGTCTTATGGATCCCGGATTCGGGCCCCCCGCCCATGAACGCTGCCACTGAGCGCCGGCGCTGGTAAGCGGCTGCATAGAGAATGTCGGGGTTCGATGGGTCGAATTCTACGCTCGTGACTCCCGTGTCTTTGCTGATCTCGAGGGACAGGACCCAGGTCTTTCCGCCGTCAACGCTCTTGAAGAGGCCGCGCTCTCCGCTCGGCGACCAGAGAGGGCCCTCGGCTGCGACGTAGATGACGTTGGAGTTACGGGGATCGACGAGGACCCGGCCGATATGCTCCGAGTTCTTGAGGCCCATGTTCGTCCAGGTTTTCCCGCCGTTCAGGCTCTTGTAGACGCCGTCTCCGTACCCGACGTGACGCCCGCTGACGTTCTCGCCCGTCCCGACCCAGACGATCTCCGGGTTCGAGGGATCGAGGGTGATACAGCCGATAGAATAAGAAGCTTGGGCATCGAAGATCGGCGTCCAGTTCATTCCCGCATTCTCTGTCTTCCAGACGCCTCCGGAACCGGCGGCGACGTACCAGGTCGCCTTGTTCCCGGGGTGGATGACGATGTCGCTGATCCGTCCGGACATCAGAGCCGGTCCGATGTTCCGGAATTCCAGTCCGGAAAGAACATCGGATGTGATCAGGCTGATCTTGGCGGATTTGGGGCCGGGTTTGACATCTTCGGCCCAAGCTGCCATGGAAACGATGAAGATCGCGAGAAGAACCAGGATTACGGTCTTTTTCATGCCTTCCTCCTTCGATCGGCGTTTGCGGACGCCGGAAAGAACTATTTACGCCAGACAGGGAAATAATTCAACCTCAATTTGAAGATGATGTTTGTTGACCGGCGCGGGGCTAATCGAGTAAAATTGGGGCCATGAAAGATAGGCGCCTGTCGGGAAGCTTCGCGATCCTATCTCCGTTCATTCTGATTATTGCCCTGTCTCTGCCCCTGCTCTTTCTTTTCCTGCTTTCGGTCGCCTTGATCTTCGAGGTCGTCCGGATGTCCAGGGCGGCGCCTCTGGGACCCGCCTCGGTCCTCTCGTTTTGTCACGGGCTTCTCCCGTCCAGGAGCCCGCCTCTAG
>Ga0315291_10004268_pt1 | contig 18256 bp, 13 predicted proteins | sample YL17G12_20_MG_FD_203070 | JGI IMG/M metagenome (GOLD analysis project Ga0315291, IMG submission 203070) | Sediment microbial communities from Yellowstone Lake, YNP, Wyoming, USA - YL17G12_20 | ecosystem: Environmental > Aquatic > Freshwater > Lake > Sediment | place: USA: Wyoming | collected...
TGTAGTCCGCGTGCCCCGGGCAGTCCACGTGCGCGTAGTGGCGCTTCTCCGTCTGGTACTCGGCGTGGAAAATGTTGATCGTCAGCCCCCGCTCCTTCTCCTCCGGCGCCGAGTCGATCCGCTCGTATGCCATGAAGTCAGCCCACCCGCGCTTGCTCAACACCATCGTGATCGCGCTCGTCAGCGTCGTCTTGCCGTGGTCGACGTGACCGATCGTCCCGATGTTGACGTGCGGCTTCGTCCGCTCGAACTTTTGCTTTCCCATGATTACGCTCCCCTGCGGTCGACCTGCGCCACAAGCGATGATGAACTGGAGCCCACGCCCGGAATCGAACCGGGGACCTTATCCTTACCAAGGATACGCTCTGCCAACTGAGCTACGTGGGCGACATCTATGCGCCCGACGGCGCAACACGGTGGTGGAGGGAGGAGGATTCGAACCTCCGAAGGCATACGCCAGCAGATTTACAGTCTGCTCCCTTTGGCCACTCGGGAATCCCTCCCTATTAGCTCAATGTCCGGGGCCTTGGGGTCCCCGGACATGGTTAGGCTAGCACATTCAGCGCGATGCTGTCAACCCTGAGCGCGCCTCGGCCGCCCCTCGGCTGAATGTCGCGCATGCTGCAGCGGCGGCCCCGGTTTGCGGCAGCCGGGCCTCCCGCCAACGCGCATCAAACGGAAAAAGCGCGACTGACCGGGAGGCGGGTCCCGGTCAGCCGCGCAAAACGGCGTCACGCCAAAAACCGCCGCGACGGGCTCTAGCATGCCGCCTGTGGAATCTCGGGCATTCGCGGCAGGTCCCGAAACCCTTTGACAACGGGGTTCTCACCCAGGATCGGGGCCGTGTGCCACCGTTCGATAACACCAGACCCCGTCACGTCGCGACCATCATCTTCTTGAGGCTGCGACCGATCTTCCGCTTCGCCCGCTGCAGCGCGTTGTCAACCGACTTGACGCGCCGCTGCAGTTCGGCGGCGATCTCCTGGTAGGACTTACCCTCGAGATGGCTGCGCAGCACGGCCGACTCCAGGTCGCTCAGGTCGCGCTTGATTCGCTGGCGCAGATCATCCGAGAACTGCTGGGTGACGACGACATCCTCGGGATCGCTGGTGTCGCTTTCGGCCAGGGTATCGAGGAGGGTGCGGTCGGAGTCGGATTCGAAGAGGTTAGCATGGAGCGAGACGTACGAGTTCAGCGGGATGTGCTTCTGCCGCGTCGCTGCCTTGATCGCGGTGAAGATCTGACGGCTGATGCAGAGCTCGGCGAAGGCGCGAAACGGCAGCAGCTTGTCGTTGCGAAAATCGCGGATGGCCTTGAAGAGCCCGATCATCCCTTCCTGGATGATGTCGTCGTGGTCAGCGCCGACCAGGAAATAGGATCTTGCCTTGCCCTCTACGATATTGCGATACTTGGACAGCAGATGCTCCGTCGCTCGTTCGCTGCCGCTCTTTGCGTACCTTACGACCTCCTCATCAAGCATGCTCTGGAACGTCAAACAACCACCATCGCGAATGCTGATTTCGCCCATCCATTAGCCTCCACGGACCTGGGTTTTGCCATACCCCGCGAGCCAGCTCTCGCCACGCCGCGTGCGGACACCGACGACATCGCCCCGCTATGAGTTCTCAAGGTGCGACTGAAGGCGCAATGCACAATTGACCCTGCGAATGTCACGTAGTTTCGGGCCCCGCCTGAAGGTAATTTCAGTATAGACCAATTCAAAGGAGAAGTCAACCGTGCGTCAACTCGTTTTTTTCGGGCCTGTCGGCGGCTGCCGCCGGGCGTCGCCTGGGGCCGGCGCCGAGCCAGACGGGACGGCCGGGCGCGCCGGCGAGGCGGTCCCCGGCGCCGCCTCGGCGCCGCCAAGGCTTGCCTTGGTGGCGGTCGGCACCTTACCCGCCATACTTCCGTGGCGGATCACGGCCGCCTCAGCCGCATAGTAGTCCGTCGAGATAAGCTGCCCGCGACCTGCCGCGGCGTCCGCCTGTCGCCGGTAGACCCGGACCCGCACCCCCCGCCGTGCCTTGACCTCGACCACGCGTTTTCCGGGCGGCACTGTTGCATCCTCGACGATGCGGGGTTCCGGGGGCTGGATCCAGTGTACCTGGCGCGCCAACTCGACCTTCGACGCCGGACCCGGCCCCAACACCTGGCACTCAAGCCGCCCGACATGCACCCGTGCTCGCAGGACGACCGGGCCCTCAAAGCCGTTACGGAACTTAAGGTCTATGACAGGATAGGCCACGGTTGCGTCGAGCCCTGCCGGCGTGTACGCCACGGGGCGGGAATGGTGGCTGCGAGCGACGATCTCAAGCCCCGCGCGCAGCGCCGCCTGGTACAGCGTCGAGCTGAGCTGACAGGCTCCGCCCCCCGTGCCCGGGACCAGCTTGCCGCTGCGGATCACCGGCGCCGTGCGGTAGCCGGTTTCCTCGGTCCGCGGCCCAACCACGGCGTTGTAGGAAAACGTCTCTTCGGGCATGAGCACATGGCCGCTCACCGCCGCCGCCGCGAGGGCGATGTTATGGCGCCGATTGCGGGAGCTGCCCGAGAGCGGCGTCCGCACCGAGGCAAGCACCGTGTCCACGGACGTTAGCTGCTCCGCCGTGACGAGCGCACCCGTCAAGCGCGCGGGGAGTCTTAGATCGCCGCGGCAACCACCACTGGCCCACCCTCGCACAGCGCGGATCGCGGCATCGCTATCCACTTCGATGCCTGGTCGGCCCGGCTTGATCGTGACTCGGCCTTCGCTCACCTCGACTTCCGCGTTCACCGGCTTGCGATTGGAGCGTCGAGCGCAATCGCAGACGAACGTCGCCATGCGAGCTGCGTCAACCTGCATCGGGATCGCGACGTCCGTGCGCCGCCAGTAACATGTAACGCGGTCCAGGAACTGTTCGAGCGGCGCTCCGCTGCGGCCCACCCGCCAAGCCTCGACGACCGCCTTCTCGATAGTGGGGGTAATGCCGGTGTCTCGGATCGCGCAACGATGGGTGACGTCGCCAATGCGCACCATGATCGGGCTGTCTATTCTTCGGATCGGCGCTCGCGCCAGCAATCGGCGCACCGCGGAGCGACTAAGGCCGCTGACGGACTGGCCGGACACGAAGACATTGGGGTAGATGTGACCGCGGTCTGCGGTCATGAGCGCCAGGGCGGCGATACCAAGCCCCAGCGTCGCGAGCGCAGCGGCCATGGCCCGGCGCGACTTGCGCTTTGCTCTCTTGCGCGGCACGAGCGGCCTCAGCACTGTCCGCGCGAATCAGACATGCGCGTGTGTGCAATGTGTGGCATTCGAGAATACGTCGCCGGGCCAGAGGAGCGCCGCCACTCTCTCGACGGTCTACGGCGCAGCGCGCCGCCGGTCATATCTTGCGCCAGGTCGTGCCGTCAGGCCGATCCTCGAGCGCAATGCCCAACTCGGCGAGTCGGGAGCGGACCGTATCCGCGATATCGTACCGGCCGGACTCCCTCGCCTGCTGGCGCACGTTCATCAGGACCTGGATGAGCTTGCCGACGAGGTCCTCGCCCGGCCCGCGGTCGGCTTCAAGGGTCAGGCCGAGTATGCCGCAGAGCTCGTGCAGCGTCGCGAGCGCATTGTGGAATGATGCGCGCTGCGACCGTGTCGGGGCAAACCGCTCATCCGCGAGCCGGTGCGCCTCGGCCACGAGATCGAACAAGGCGGCCAGCGCGCGCGGCATATTGAAGTCGTCGTTCATCGCCTCGACGAAGCTCTGGCGCGCCGTGTTAGTCGCCTGGTCGAGTTCATCGAGGGAACCGTCCCCGGCCTCGCCGGTTTGAGCGCGAGCCCCCATGCGCTCCAGATGCTGGCGCCCGATCTCCAGGCGCTCCAAGGCGCTGCGGGCCTGCGCCATGGCCGTGTCGGTGAACTCCAACTGCTGCCGGAAGTGCGTCGAGAGGAACAGAAAACGCAAGGCTTGCGGCGGGAAGTGCGCGAGCACCTCACGCACCGTCGAGAAATTGCCGAGTGACTTCGACATCTTCCTCCGCTCGACCGTTAGCCATCCAACGTGCATCCAGTAACGCACGAACGGCGAGTGCCCGGTCGCGGCTTCGGATTGCGCGATCTCGTTCTCGTGATGCGGGAAAATGAGGTCGGCGCCGCCGCCGTGTATATCGAGCTCGTCGCCGAGGAGCGTGGTTGACATCGCCGAGCACTCGATGTGCCAGCCGGGGCGGCCGGCGCCCCAGGGGCTCTCCCACGACGGCTCGCCGGGCTTGGCGGCTTTCCACAACGCGAAATCCAACGGATCGCGTTTCCGCTCGTCTACCTCTACACGCGCTCCCGACATCAGCTCGTCCAGATTGCGACTCGAAAGCTTGCCGTAGTCGCCGAACTTCCGCACCTCGTAGTACACGTCGCCGTCAACCTGGTACGCGAACCCGCGCTCGACCAAAGTAGATACGAGGCGAATCATTTGCGGGATATACTCGGTCGCTCGCGGCTCGTGATCGGCGTGGCGCACCCCCAGCGCCTGCATGTCCTCGAAGTACGCCTCGGTGTAGCGGCGGGCGATCTCATCCGCCGAGACGCCCGCTTCGTTCGCGGCGTTGATAATCTTATCCTCGACGTCGGTGATGTTCCGCACCATCTCGACGCGGTAGCCCGCGTACTCCAGGAACCTGCGGATGGTGTCGAAACTCACTTCCATACGGGCGTTGCCGACGTGGATGTAGCCGTAGACGGTCGGCCCGCACACATACATTCTCACGCGGCCGGGCTCGCGCGGAGTGAACTCTTCCTTCCGCTTCGTCAGGGTGTTGTAGATGACAAGCGCCAATTGCGTTTCCTGGGACTGTGGTGAATGGCCGCGCTGTGCCGGATTGCAGTCGCAGACCCTACGAATCGGCGCGAGATGCCGGCAGCGGCTGGCGTTCGTCCTTCAGCCGCTCCAATTCCGTCTCGAGCGCCGCGATGCGCTCGCGCAGCCCCGCCAGGCGCGAGTCTATCTGCTCCATGCACTTGTCGCACGGGTCCGGCACTTTGCCGTGCTCGAGCGACGGCTCCCCGACGCGCTTGCCGTCCTGCACCACCACACGTGCGGGAACGCCGACCGCCGTGGAGTTGGCCGGGACCGACTTGAGGACGACCGACCCCGCGCCGATGACCGAGTTATCGCCGACGGTGATGGCTCCGAGTACCTTCGCGCCGGCGCCGAGGGTCACGCTGTTGCCGACGGTCGGGTGCCGCTTGCCCCGCTGCTTGCCGGTGCCGCCCAGGGTGACCCCCTGGTACATGAGGACGCGGTTACCGACTTCGGCGGTCTCGCCAATGACGACGCCGGTGCCGTGGTCAATGAAGACTTCCTCGCCGATCTTCGCCGCAGGGTGGATCTCAACCCCATTGACAAAGCGGGCGAACTCGGAGAAGCATCTGGCGACGAGGTGCAGCCGGTGGTTCCACAGCCAATGGGCGACGCGGTGCATAAGGATCGCGCGCACGCCGGCATAGCAGATCAGGATCTCGACCGTGCTCCGCGCCGCCGGGTCGCGCTTGAACGCCGCCCTCACATCTTTGCGTATCTCGGAGAACATGCGCTTCAGCCTTTTGGCCATATCGGGCTGATGACGTCACCCAACCTCATTGTGAGCTATCTCAGGTTCAGTCAGGTTCAGTATAGTTAAGGGCCAGAACGCCTGTCAAGCCGACTTGGCGCACGGGGAGACCGAATGGGCAACCGCGTAGGCACGGGAAGAGGTAAATCGCTCTCAGGCTGGTCGCGGGGGTCAGTAGGAGATGACGACCCGCGTGGGACGCACAACCGAGTCGTCGTACGGCTCGATCGCAACCGCCTTCAGCCCGCCGCCGCGCTCGCCGCTGCGCACGGCGAATGCGAGGGCGTTCTTTCCCTCGGGCCGCAGCCACTCCCGGGGAAGGTAGAACTCCGACTGCGGGCCCTGGGCAAAATGCTTGCCGAGCAACCGCCCGTTGAGATAGATCATGGTCTGCTCTGCCGCGTCAAGGCGAAGCTTCCACGGAATCTGCCAGCCTGGCCGCTGCGGCACCTCGAATGCAATGCGGTACCACATGATGCCCTCGAAGTCCCGCAGCGCCGGGCTCTCACGCTTCCAGTCTCCGAACCGCAGGACGTTCCATGCGCCATCGTTGTACTGCGGCAGATGGAAACCGGCCGCTTCCCCAGATAGGCGCGGCTGCATGCGCCAGCCCGCGATGGAGGCGGCTTTGCTTCCTGGCGGAGTTGTGGCCGGGCGAGCGGCGGACAGCCGAGCCTCCCTCAGGCCCTTGGGCTCAGCGATCCGTGCGCCCTCCGCCGGCCAGCCCAGGTCGTGGTAGATGACGTCCACCTGGTTCGGTCCCGCGTGAAGGAATTGGGACACGTCCGTTTCCGCGTGCACCGCCGCCTGACTGAGTGCGGGCATCATGCGCTGGTTGACGTACACCACCTTTGGATCCGCGGCGTAGGCATCTATCGAGAGCATGGTGCGACCCGCCGGATCGAATGCCGCGTGGTACTTGGCGTAACCGGCATCGAACACTTGCAGTTCCTGGAGCGGCTTCAGCTCAACCGGCTGCTCGATCAACTCGGCGATCAACGGCTCCATCGCGGCGCGCGCGCGGTTGAACGACTGGCGCAGGGGCGGGCCGCTGTAGGTGATGATGTCCTTGATCCTCCCGAACACGCCGCCCCGCCGGGGAGGCCGCTCGGGTACCGCGGGTGTCCTGATGCTGAACGTCAGCACCCGTGTCACGGAATCGTAGGTGAATGGCGCGTCGCGACCGTCAACCGTCAGCTTCGACGGCGCCTTCGGCACGACTGTGGTAAAGCTCGCGTCACCGGGCCGCAGGTCGAAAGTCATGGCAACGCCGCTGTCGCTCGCCGCGGCGTCGCGCAGAAAGTAGGCATCGGAGATGATGCGGATGCTGTCCGCGCCGGTTGCGACTTTCCATGATCGCTCGGCCCGCTTCGCTGGCGCAATCACCAGTTCGAGCGAATCGAGAACCGCATGCTGCTCGATGTCACGGAAACGATAGCTCACATCGAGGGTGCGACGTGCCGGGTCCCACGCAGTGCCAACCGCATCGCCGCCCAGCGCCGACGGGGCATCGAGGCGCAGGCGCAACTCACCGGCTTCGCCCGGATCGCCGCGCAGGGTCAGCACCTGCCGGTCGCCTGCCAGTTCGAGCGCCGTGACCCCGGATGTGCAGTACTCCAGCCGGCCGTGGGCAAGCGGCACGCCGCAAACCAACATCCTCACCCCGCGGCGAGGCAGCGCGATATGCCCGGCCGCGGGAATCGTCACCTGCCGCCCGTCCATCGGATCGGTATACGTCACGCGTATATGGCGCGCATCGCCGGTCGTCCCCGTGGTCTCGGTCTGGTCGCGGATGAAGAGAAAGGCGGACTCGCCGCTGATCCGTTCGACCACGGAGATCCCAGCCTGATCGGCGAAGGCAGACCCGTGGGGAAGGCGCCAGGAACGCGCGAGGATGCTCCCGAACGATGACAGGAAATCGCCGACGCCCTTTACTGCATAGTACTTCGGGGTCAATCCGCCGTGCTCGGATATCGGAGCGCCGCGGTCGTAGGTCGTCGGTGTTCCTTCCGCAGCCCAGTAGCCGAAGTTCGTCCCGCCGCAGCCCATGGAGTAGTTGATGAGGTCGCCGCCGCATTCCAGCGCGACGCACGTCAGCCCGCTGATGCGGTCTGATCCATTGGCGGCGCGCGCAGAGGGCGCCAGGCTGCTCTCAGCAGCCGCCGAGTCGGTCGGTAAGTCCGTCACGAGGGTCGGAGCGTTGGCCTCCTGAGCGCTCAACTCGAGAAGCGCCTGCGCGGCCGTCGTCGCGTCCCAGTCGGCTCCGAGCGCGACTCCGTCTATGATGTCGGCCATCACGGGGTCTGAATTGTCCCGAGCCGCGGGCGTGCCCGACGTGATGAGGGGCACCTCGACCCCCAGCTTCCGCGCCATTTCGTGAAGCGCGCGAAGAAGCTCTCGATTGTCCGCGCCATCGCCGCCGAGGTTGCTTTCCAGTTGCACCAGGATCACGCTGCCGCCGGTGCCGACCTGGTGCCGCGCGATGACCGGCATGACCTGGCTGAACCAGTGCCGGCACTGCTCCAGGAACGCCGGTTCCGCACTCCGATAGCGCACGCCCTTCACGCTCAGCCACGCAGGGAAGCCGCCCTCGGTCCAGTCGGCTCCGATGTACGGCCCGGGTTGGGCGATGACGTAGAACCCCGCCGTTTCGGCCAGAGACAAGAACTCGTCAAGGTCGGCCAGATCGGCCTGGCCTTCGCGCTGCTCGTGCCAGTTCCATGGAACGTAGGTGGACAGGCAATTCAGCCCAGCCGCCTTCATCTTAGCCAGCCGGTCGCTCCATTCGCCCTTGGGGCAGCGGAAGTAGTGGAAGGCGCCGCTGTAGAGAAGCACCGCGCGATCCTTCACCATAAAGCTGCGGCGGTCGAAGGATACGCCTCGGGACGCGGGCGCTGGCGAAGACGGCGTCGAGGGCGCCGGCGTCTCCTCAGGTGGCTGTGGCGGCGCGGCAGACAGCGGCCCCGCCAAGTGGATGTTGCCGAACCGGGACGGATCCTTGACGCCCATGATGCCCGGAGTCCATTGCAGCCAACCGTGGCGCCGGCCTTCGTCAACGTCGTTGATCGCCAGGTTGAAGCCAGAGACGCCGCCGACGTCGTGACGCGTGTCGGCCAGCTCGAACCATGGCACCGCGATCTCGTAAGTCAGCTTGAGCGGCGGCATGCCCGCGGCGAGCGCCCCAGGCTTAACCTCGCGCACAACCGCGACCTTGGCGGAGTAGAGCGCTCCCGCGCGGTCGCTCGGGAACCAGCGCCATGTGACAGGGCCTGCGGCGGTGTAGGCGAACCCGAACTCGCTATCGTCCTCGCGGTAGCCCTGGCTCGCGTCGTCGCGCGCATCCACAGCAACGATGATGCAGTCGCCGTCAAGCATCTTCTCCGCTGACTCGGGCGGCGAGAGATCGTTGTCGTACGCCTCGACGGCGATGTAGAGATTGCTCTTGTCCCACGCGAGGTAGAACCGCGCCGCTGAATCGCTCGGCCCTCCGTATGCCTCCCCTGGGCGCGCGGGCTTCCAACGCGCCTCGCCCGCGAGCAATATCGGCTCCACGCCGCGCCACTCATCGAGCTTGCCATCAATCGCGACGGGCGCCAGCATCTGCGGGGCCGAGTAGTTGAGTGGGATCGAGGTGTTCGCTGAGACACACGGCGGTGAGGGCAACGCGGATGCCATCACTAGCATCGCGAGAAAGCGTCCCGCCCTCGCCGCGTCTGCCAAGTGTCTGCTCATAGCGCCTCCCGAATCCGCCCGTGTGAGGGGGATGATTTGCGCTGCTCGTGCCGAACGCGAGTGACAGGCGGTGTCCACCGGTCGAGCGGTGTCCACCGCAACCATGGTGTGCCAGTCGTCGCGGACGGTACCGACAACCGGCGATCAGAGCGCGGGATCAAGGACGATAATCTGCGGCTCGGCCGGAAGCGTCTCTTGTGTCACCGTGATCTCAGACGCGTTCTCGCGGCGCACGTTCTTCTTCCCGCGCAGGAAATCGTCCACCGGCGCGAGCGGGAACGTGGTCTTGGCCGTCTTGAAATGCATTGGAATCGTGATGCGCGGGCCCAAGGATTCGACCACCCGCGTCGCGGCTTGCGCGTCGATCGTGAAGAGGCCGCCCACCGGGCACAGCAGAACGTCAATCGAGCCAATCTCCTCGACCTGCGCAGGGGTCAACTCATGCCCAAGGTCGCCGAGATGGCAGAGCCGCACGTCGTCAATATCGGCGCAGAAAACCGTGTTCTCTCCGCGTTCGCTGCCGCCTGACGCGTCATGTTTGGCCGCTATGCCGCGAACCAGGATGATCTCCTCCGATTGGACGCCCGGGCCTGTGATCACCCGGGGATTGCCCGGCACGCCCGCCACGTAGTTGTGGTCGGCGTGATCGTGACTGACTACCACAATGTCGGCCGGCTCGTTGATGGGGCCGTATCCGATTGCCCCGTTGAAGCCTCCCGGCTCGTAAGGATCGAAGACGATCCTGATGCCGTCGGAATCAGTCACGAGGAAACATGCGTGGCCAAGGTAGCGGATGATCATGGTATCCTCCCCTATTCGATCATGCGATGCCTGCCATCGTCTCGCGCAGCACCTGCGCCGACGCCTGGAGCGCAGCGACCTCCTCCGCCGCCAGCGCGGGTTCGAGCACACCGAGCGCGCCGGCTCTGCCGATGACGGTCGGCAGACTGAGACAGGTGCCGTCGATGCCGTACGCCCCGGCTTGCAGCGTTGAAAGCGGCAGCGGCCGGCGCGCGTCGCGCGCGATGGCGTGCACCACGTCGCGCACGCAGAGGCCGATCGCATATGCCGCACCGCTCTTCAGACGGATCATCTCCGCCCCGGCGGCCTTGACCTCGGCGAAGACCTCGCGGCCAAGGGCGTCGCTGAAACCAGGACACGATGCCAGCGCGACACCGCCCACCTGCGCCCGCGACCAGATCGGCACCATGCTGTCGCCGTGCTCGCCCAGGATCAACGCATCCATCGCGGTCGGGTCGCAACCCAACCTTGCAGACAAGAGCGAACGCAAGCGAATCGTGTCGAGGAAGGTCCCGGTGCCGATCGTTCTCGGGGGCGGCCAGCCCGTGTCGAGCGCGATGCGTGTCAGGATGTCCACCGGATTGGCCACCACCAACAAGATCGCGCCGTCGGCAAGCGTCACGCCGCTGAGCTGTCCGAGGATCTGGCGGAACAACGACACGTTGCGGTTGGTGAGCTGGAGCCGCGACTCGTCCGGCTGGCGACGCAGGCCCGCCGTCACTACGATGATATCGGACCCCGCCGCGGCGTCGTACCCGCCGGCCCCCACGTCGAGGGGACCGCAGAGAGCGGCGCCGTGGCGCAAATCCAGTGCCTCGCCCTGCGCGGCTTGCTCCATTACGTCAACGAGACACAGTTCGCGCACGATGCCGCCCGTCTGGAGCGCGAAGGCGGCTGCGGCGCCGACCTTGCCCGCGCCACCGACGATCGTGACTTTCACGTCAACTCCTCTCGAAGCGTGATTATGCGCAACGAGCATCACGCCCTCACCCGGCGGCTGAACGTCTCAACTGGGCGCGGCCTCCCGCCTGAGGCGCGCAAGCGCCGAGGCTTACCCGCCTCTGGCGGGCCGCGTTTCATGGGGTCAGCCCTTCGGCTGGGCTCAGAGCCTGCCCTGAATGGAACGAAGGGACAAACGACCCCGCGCCCAATGCCCGGGGGACACCGCTACGCATAATCCGGGTCTAACGGATTCGAGACGCGGCGACTCCTGACTCAGCGCGCCCGCCCAAGAAGACTCGCTATTCGAGCGCGAACCCGCCGTGGCGCTTGAGGTGCTCCACCAATCCGCCGTCCGCGAGCAGCTTCTGCATCACCGGCGGCATGGGCTTGATCGGGACCTCACGCCGCTGCGTCAGATCGCGCAGGACGCCGTGGTCGAGATCCAACTCCAACTCGTCGCCTTCCCTGATGAAGCTGGTCTCCGCCTCGATCAGCGGCAGCCCGAGGTTGAAGGCATTCCGATAGAAGATGCGTGCGAACGATTCGGCGATCACCACGCCTAACCCCGCCGCAAGTATCACCCGCGGCGCCTGCTCGCGCGACGATCCGCAGCCGAAGTTGGAGCCGGCGATGACGAAATCCCCGGGCTCAACGCGCTTGACGAACTCGGTGTCGATGTCCTCGAGCAGGTGCTGCGCGAGCTCCTTCATGTCCTCTGACTTGAACTTGTAGCGGTATGCGATGATGTAATCGGTGTTGACATCATCTCGTGGGTTGACGAGTCGCGCTTTGCCGCGCAGGATCATGGAGCTGCCTCCTCACAGGTACTTGCGTGGATCGGCGATGCGCCCCTCGATGGCCGATGCCGCCACCGTGGCCGGTGACGCGAGGTAGATGCTGACGCCTTCGGGGTTGCCCATGCGGCCAAGGAAGTTGCGGTTGGCGGTCGAGATGACGTTCTCATAATCGCCGGGCACGCCCGCATGACTGCCGACGCACGGGCCGCACCCGGGAGTCACGAAGACCGCTCCCGCATCGAGCAGCGCGCGATGGATGCCGCGCTCGATGATCTCGATCAGCACCGCCTTGGACGACGGAACGCAGATCAGCCGAGTCCGCCGGTCAACACGACGCCCCGCGAGGACGTTGACCGCGGCCTCGAAATCCTCGACGCGCCCGTTGGTGCAGGTGCCGATGACGCCTTGCTGAATCGGCGTCCCCTCGACCTCCCCCACCGGCGCGACGTTGTCAACGGTGTGGGGCTTCGCGATCTGCGGGCCGAGATCCGAGACATCGTATTCCCGCACCTCGACATACCGTGCGCCGTCGTCCGCCATTGTCGGCCGCGGCTCCCGCGGTGAGCGCCCCTTGATCCAGGCCAGCGTCTTCGCGTCGGCTTCCATGATGCCGAACTTGGCGCCCATCTCCACCGCCATGTTGCACACGGTGAAGCGCGCGTCCACCGAGAGGGCGGCGATCGCCTCCCCCACGAATTCCACCGAGCGATAGGTTGCGCCGTCGGCGCCGATGTCGCCTACAAGATGCAGGATGAGGTCTTTCGAATACACCCCTTCGGGAAGCGCGCCCCGGCACGTCAGTCGCATGGTCTCGGGTACCTTGAACCAGAGCTTGCCGGTGTACGCCGCGGCGGCGAGGTCGGTGGAGCCCAGGCCGGTCGCCGCAGCGTTGAGCGCGCCGTAGGTGCAGGTATGGCTGTCGGCGCCCACGACGAGGTCGCCCGGCAGAACGTGCCCGTGCTCGGGCAGGAGTTGGTGGCATATGCCCTCGCCAATGTCATAGAGCAGCGAGCCGTACTTCTCCGCCGCCTGACGCATCTTGGTGTGAATCCTCGAAGTCCCGGCCACCGGACTCGGGGTCGAATGATCGAGCACCATCGCGAATCGCGCCGGGTCGAACACGCGCGCCGCCCCCAGGCTGGCCAGTTCGTCAATGATCATCATCGACGTCCCGTCCTGGCCCATGGTGAAATCCACCCCTGCGACTACGATCTCGCCCGCGCTGACGTCGTGACCGGCGTGAGCACTGAGGATCTTCTCGGCTATGGTCTGTGGCATCGTTCTCGCATCCAGGTCTGTTGGCGTGCAGCTTGCAGGTAAGCGCGGGGAAGCGGCTCACGCGCCGGCCGAGGGCATCATCGCGGCTCCCTGCGTCCGCGCAGCCTCCGCCGCGAGGCGCGCGGCTTCTTGACGCGCATCTTTGGGGGCCGGCACGGACTCATCGTGTATCAGCACGCCGTCACGCATCACGATGATGCGCTTTGCGTGAAGCGCGATGTCCTGTTCGTGCGTGACGAGGATGACCGTCGTGCCGGCGCGGTTGAGCTCCTGGAAGATGGCCATGATTTCCTCGCCGGTACGGGTGTCGAGGTTGCCGGTCGGCTCGTCGGCAAGCAGCATCACGGGGTCGTTGACGATGGCGCGGGCGATCGCGACGCGCTGCTGCTCACCCCCCGACAGCTCCGTGGGCCGATGACGCATGCGTTCTCCGAGGCCGACCGCCTCCAGCGCCCGCTGCGCCCGATCGCGACGGCGCCGCCCGCCGGCGTAGATGAGCGGCAGCTCCACGTTGTGCAGCGCATCGGATCTCGGGAGAAGATTGAAGGTCTGGAAGACAAAGCCGAGCTTCCTGTTGCGAACGTCGGCGAGGTCGCTATCGTTGAGGTGGCTGACATCACTGCCATCCAGCCGATAAGTGCCCGCAGTCGGCCGGTCGAGGCAGCCGAGGATGTTCATGAGGGTGGACTTGCCCGAGCCTGAAGGACCCATGACGGCCACCAGTTCACCCGCCTCGACGCGCAGCGACAGTCCGCGCAGGGCCGGCACGCGCACCTGACCGAGCCGATATTCTTTCTGGAGATTCACGACCTCGATCATGGCTGGAGTACTCGCTGCTCTGCGAGGTCCTTGAAATCGAGGATCGGGAGGCCTACGGCGTTGCGCAGCGCGGACAGCGCTGTGAAGTAGTCGTAGCGCGCCGCAGCTGCCTCCAACTGCGCGTTGTAGTAGGCGATCTGCGCGTCGGTGATCTCGATCGGGATCGCCAGCCCAGCCTGATATCGCGCCTCGGCCGAACGGAGGCTCTCGCGTGCGGCATTGACGCTCACCGCGGCTGCGTTCATCCGCTCCCACGCATTGGTGGCCGCGAGACGCGCCTGGGCGACCTGAGCGGTGATATCCTTTCCAAGCTGAGCCAGGCGGAGCTGCGCCGCCTGCAGGCCCTGTCGAGCGCTCTCAGCTCGCGCTCGCCGCGCCCCCGCGTCGAAGATCGGGAAAGAGAGCTCGGCGCTCAGGAGCGCATCGCGCTCTGAAGGGGCCGGCTCCACCTTCCACACGTGAGACGCATTCACGCTCAGCACCGGGCGCGACGTCACGCGGGCCTGCTCCAGCCCCGCGGCGGCGATGCGAGCGGCTGCCTGAGTCTCCCGGAGATCGGGCCGCAATCGCTCGGCGGCGGCGAGCGCGTCCGCAGCAGAGGTGAGGGCGGCGATGTTTGGCTCTGCGGGCGGCTCCTCAGCTTGGTATTGCTCAGTTGCGGTTAGCCCCATGGCGTTGGACAGTGTGATGCTCGCCTGGCGAACGCTGTTCTCGGCCTCGATCAGGGCCAGGCGCGCCTGCGCCAGCTCTGCCTCGAGTGGGTACCGATCGACGTTGGCAGCCAAGCCCGCCTCGATCCTGGCCGCGACGAGATTGAGGTGGGCTTGTGCTTGGTCAACGCGCTCGCGAGCGAGCGTCACCGCGCGTTGACTACGTAGGAGGGTGAAGTAGTCGGTCGCGACGCGACTCGTCAGGTCAACTCGCGCGAAATCCAGGCCGCTGCCAGCCTGATCCACAGTCGCCCTGGCTTCGTGCAGCCGCGCCCGGCGAAGGCCGCTGTCGAAGAGCGTGTACGTGGTGACGAGGCTGGATTGGTGCTGCTCCGTGGATCCGCCTGCCCCCGCCGTGATGCCGCTGACCGTCGTGAACTGCCTTCCGCCGCGAACGTCGGTGAAGCTGTACTGCCAATCGCCCAGCAATTGCGGATAATACGCAGATCGTGCGACGATCAGGGTGGACTCCGCCTGGCGCACCTGCGTGCCGGCGATGGCGACGCTCGCCTGGTTGCGCAAGGCTGTATCCTCGGCCTGCCCCAGGCTCAGCGTCTGGTTAGCCTCGGGCGCCGCGAAGGACGCGCTGATTGATACCGCGACGACCGCCGCGCATAATGCGAATCTCATTCCGTTCCCTTTCGTGTCCAGGCGGGACGCAGAGGACCGAAGCGCCTGCCGGCCCGGCCCGCGAGGCATTACCTCGACCCCGCGTGCACGAGGCTGCACCGTGCCTCACTCCGTCGCGACCGCGTCCAGGCCGCTCGGACGCATCTCTACCTTTGCTCCTGCTGATAGGCATAAACGCTGTGGTTGTGGATCGACTCGTAGCTCTCGCACTCCACCTCAAACCAGGTGACGCGCCGGTCGGCTCGGAGCGCGACCACTGTATCGCGCACAACGTCTTCGACGAACTTGGGGGTCGCGTACGCCTGTTCAGTCACGTACTTCTCGTCTTCGCGCTTTAGCAACGGGAATATCTGAGCGCTGCCATGACGCTCGAGCTCGCCAACCAGGTCCTCGATCCAGATGATGTCATCGGGCGCATACCGCACGCGCGCGCGCAGCACGCAGCGCTGGTTGTGGGCGCCCTGAGCCGAGATCTCGCGGCTGCACGGGCACAGGCACGTTATGGGCGCTTCGACGCCGAGGGTGAAGACATAGCCCTCCTCCGTCAACGCGCCGTTGAACTCGCAGTCATAGTCGAGGAAGCTCTCCGCGCCGCTCACGGGCGCCCGTTTGGCCATAAAGTACTTGAAGCGCATGAGGATGCGCGCGCTTGGCGCCTCAAGCTCATCGCGCACCTCATTGAGCATGGCGCGGATATCCGGGCTGGCGACGGGCCGCTGACTCCACTTGAATAAGATGGCCAGGAAGCGGCTCATATGAGTGCCGCGGAAATGGTGCGGCAGCTCTGCGGTGAGCTCGACCCGGGCCAGCACGCCGTCATAGCCGCCCTCTTTGCGGCGGATCTGCGCCGGCAGGTGCACATCCTTCACGCCAACGCGCTGTACCGTCACGCCGCGCTCGTCGCGAGTGGCTGCCACATCCTTGAGAGTCTTGCGGGGTTCCATAGGTGAACCGTCGGGCCCAGCGCCGCTGGCTACTTCTTCCGCCGCGGGACGGCGGATTCCTGCCCCGCGTCTCACGTGGATCCAGCGAGAGGTGGAGGGAAGACGAGCAGCGTGATCGCGCCGCCACGCGGGCTCTTCCAGCCACCTCGAATCCGCGGCAGGTTGGGGGCAAGGCTGTCACGACCCAGCCGGGGCTGAGACGCGACACAAGCGGGGACGGCCTGAGCCTGAGAGAGATGACGACGTGGTTGAGCTGGAAGAGGAGCGGGCCCAAGAGTTTCGAGTCGCACGAGAGGCACGCGTTGCGCGACCTGCGTGCCAGCAGGCATGAGGCATCTCGTCCGGCAAGATCGGGCCTCTACGGTCTGCATGTGCCCCGGGATGAGATTGAGCCTCAATCTGCACAATCCGCGTGATCTGCGCATCCCCTGGTTCGTCGCCCGCCTCCGCGGCCGCGCGCGGTCAGGGGGCCAACGCGGCGTTGCCGGCATGCGGCGGGCGAAGCTTGGCCTTCGCTCTCGCGATCGCTTCCGCCAGGTACTTGTCGAACGGCGGATTCCTTTCCTGCGCCCGGTAGTACCAGATCAGCGCCTGGGCGGGCCTGCCGGCATATTCGAGCACTCTTCCCATCTCAGAGAAGGACCAGGCAGTCGGCGTGCGCTCAGCGCGGCGCCTGTAGAACGAGATCCCCTCTTCCGCGCGGCCATGCCGCAGCAAGAAGCCCGCCAAATTTCGTTCCGCTTCCCATTGCATGCCCGGTCTTGCGGAGGCCTGCTGGCGCCGCAAATCCTCTCGCAGCACCGCCTCCGCCTTGCCAAAATCCTTCAGTCTCAGTTCGTAAAGGTCCACCAGTTGATGGGGGTATGGATGCGCGCCCCCCATCTTGGCAGCCAATTCCCAGTAATGAGCCGTCTGCGCCAAATCGCCCCGGGTATGGTGCAGTTCGCCTATCAGGTAATAGATTCTGCTCGTCGGCAGCCCTATCTTCAGGTAGCGCTTCCAGGCCAGCAGCGCTGCGTTGACGTGATACGGCCACTCTGCCGGATCCACCTTTGGGGGTTCGGTCGCGTGAGCGAGCACGGCAAGCCAGTAATGGCAGTAGCCGAGGCTGTTCAAGGACGAGGGGTGGTCGGGGTCGAAGCTGAGCGCGCGCTCAAAGCAGGCGATAGCATCCTCGATCTGCTGCGGGCTGCGTTGGGTGACGCTGGCCGATCCTGCCGCGTCGAGTATGCCTCTCCCCATGCTGTAGGCTTGGTCGGCCGCCGCCGACGAGCCTGGGGCCATGCGGGCCTCCGCAAGGCACGAGTGACCGATGACCAGGCACAGTACAGTCGCGAGTGCGGTGGAAAACCTGCGCATCGCCTGCCTCCGATCCGCGCCCGGCGCTCTCCCCTTTGCGTCGCGTTGCCAGCGCTCTGTCACTGCGCTCCTACGGCAGCATTGTGCCCAGGCCCTGCTGTGCGGCACCGACCAGCCGCGTCGGCCCAGACCCCAAGGCCCACCGCAATGTTGCACGGCGCGAGGCGGGTCAGCCGTCCTGACCGCGGTCGGATGTCGGCATTTTCCAGCGGCCCTCGCCCACCTCCCGCCCCGTCAAGATGAGGCGCATCACGCGCTCCGCAGCATCCTGCACCAGCACGCCCGCCCGAGCCATCGCCTCGGCCTCGCTCATGGGGCCCGGGAGGATGCTCACTGCCGCGTCGATGCCGATCTCAGCCAGCCGATCGGCTTCCTCGCGGATCGAGCCGGCGAGCGCCACCACCGGCACGCCGTGGCGCCGCGCAAGCCGCCCGACGCCCGTCAGCGTCTTACCGTAGGCCGTTTGGGCGTCTATCTGTCCCTCGCCGGTGATGACCAGGTCAGCGGCCTCGAGGTAGCTTTCGAAGTCAACCGCCTCGAGCACGATCGCGATGCCCATGCGCGGCTGTGCGCCGAGGAACGCCATCAATCCCGCTCCAAGACCGCCCGCGGCTCCCGCGCCCGGCCGATCCGCCACATCCTGCTTCAAATCGCGCTGGATAATCCGCGC
>Ga0315291_10004269_pt1 | contig 18255 bp, 17 predicted proteins | sample YL17G12_20_MG_FD_203070 | JGI IMG/M metagenome (GOLD analysis project Ga0315291, IMG submission 203070) | Sediment microbial communities from Yellowstone Lake, YNP, Wyoming, USA - YL17G12_20 | ecosystem: Environmental > Aquatic > Freshwater > Lake > Sediment | place: USA: Wyoming | collected...
AACGCGGCCAAGTACTGCGGGGCCGACGACTTGTGGTGCCTGGCCGAGGCCTCCCTCGTCAAGGCCCTCGAGGCCCGAGACCTGGCCTACGAGCGGATGGAGGGCGAGGCGGTCTTCTACGGCCCCAAGATCGACATCAAGATCAAGGACGCCCTCGGCCGTTTCTGGCAGTGCACGACCATCCAGTTCGACTTCAATATGTCCGAACGGTTCGGCATGACTTACATCGCCGAGGACGGCAAGGAGCACCGGCCCTTCATGGTCCACCGGGCGCTGCTCGGCTCCCTGGAGCGTTTCTTCGGCATCCTTGTCGAGCACTACAAGGGAAGCTTCCCAATCTGGCTGGCGCCGGTCCAGGTCATCGTCCTGCCCATTACCGACCGGCACGAAGCTTACGCCTTGGAGCTCGATGGTAAGCTCAAGGCTGCCGGCCTCCGGACCCAGGTCGATCTGAGCCGGGAGAAGGTCAACCGCAAGATCCGGGAGGCCGAGCTCCAGAAGGTTCCCCTTATCCTGATCGTCGGCGACAGGGAGGCGGGGAACGGCACGGCCTCGCTCCGGGTCCATTCGGCCGGCGACAAAGGCGAAGTCCAAGTGGCCGGGTTCCTCGAGAAGGTCGGGGAGCTCGTCAAGAATAAGTCTTTAGTCGTGAATTTCTAGAGGAGGACGAACATTTTAAGACGACAGCCTTTCCGGCCGATGAATGTGAAAGCAAAGCCGCATAGGATCAACGAAATGATAGAGGCCAAGGAGATCCGGGTCATCGACGACGAGAAGAAACAGCTGGGGGTCCTGTCCCCGATGCAGGCCCTGGCGATCGCCCGGGAAAAAAACCTGGACCTGGTCGAGATCGCGCCCCAGGCGGCGCCGCCCGTATGCCGGATCATGGACTACGGCAAGTTCCTTTACGAACTCCACAAGAAGGAACACGAGTCCAAGAAGCACCAGAAGCAGATCCAGATCAAGGAGATCAAGTTCCGCCCCAAGATCTCAACGCACGACTACGACTTCAAGATGCGCCACATCTTCCGGTTCCTGGAGGAGGGCAACAAGGTCAAGGTCACGGTCATGCTCCGGGGCCGGGAAAAACAGAAGCCCGAGCTCGGGATCAAGATCCTGGACAAGGTCCTGGAGCAGGTGGAGGGACTCGGCGCCCAGGACGGAGACATCCGAAAACAGGGCTGGTCGGTTTCGGCCATGCTCGTCGCGTCGAAAACAGGAGGAAAAGATGCCAAAGTTAAAAACACACAAGGGAGCCCAAAAGAGGTTCAAGGTAACGGCGAAAAAGAAATTCCTGCACAGTAAGGCGAACAAGAGCCACATCCTCACCAAGAAATCGTCCAAGAGGCTCCGCCACCTGGGCAAGAAAGAGGCCGCCAGCCCGGCCGACCGGAGGATACTCAAAAAGATGCTTCCCTACGAGGCCTGATGGCCCCGGGCCGCTTTCGCGGCTGAACCGAGGAGATAAAAATGCCGAGAGTCAAAAGAGGAACTAAGAGGAAAGATAGAAGGGTCAAAATCCTGAAACTGGCCAAAGGGTATTGGGGCGCCAAGAGCCGCAATCACCGGACGGCCAAGGAGGCCGTGGAGAAGTCCCTTCAGTACGCCTACCGCGACCGGCGGGCCAAAAAGAGGGAATTCCGGACGCTCTGGATCATCCGGGTCAAGGCGGCCGCCCTGGTCAACGGCATCACCTACAGCCGCTTCATCCAGGGCCTGAAGAAGCTCAACATCGAGCTCGACCGGAAGGTCCTGGCTGAGCTGGCCGTCCGGGCGCCCGAAACCTTCGCCGTCATCGCAGAGAAGGCCAAGGCGGCCGCGGCCTGATCCGGCGACATGACGAACCTCAAGGGCAAGATCGAGGAATACAAGAAAAAGTTCGCGGAGGAGTCCGCCCGGGTCCGGGACGAAAAGGGCCTGGCCGAACTCCGGAACGAATTTCTGAGCCGGAAGAAAGGCTGCCTGACGTCTCTTTTCGAGGAGATGAAGGGTCTCTCCGCCGCGGAGAAGCCCGGGGCCGGGCAGCTCATCAACGAGTTCAAGGACCACGTCCAGGAGAGGCTCGCCCTTCTCGGGGGGGAGCTCTCAGGGCGCAGCCGGGCGGCCCGGTCCGTCGATCTGACCCTCCCCGGGAGGAGCCTCTATTGGGGCGCCCCCCATCCCGTCGTCCTCTTTCAACAGGAGATCGAAACGATCTTCATGGGGATCGGCTTCTCCATCGAGGACGGGCCCGAAATCGAGACGGACTACTACAACTTCGAGGCCCTTAATTTCCCGCCCCACCATCCGGCCCGGGACAGCTGGGACACGCTCTACATCACGGACAACCTGGTCCTCAGGACGCACACGTCGCCCGTCCAGATCCGGGTCATGGAGAAGAAGAAGCCGCCGATCCGGATCATCATCCCCGGGCGCGTCTACCGGCGGGAGACCACCGACCCGACGCACCTCCCGATGTTCTACCAGGTCGAGGGCCTGGTCGTGGACAAAGGGATCACCTTCGCCCATCTCAAGGGGACCCTGGAGTATTTCATCCGGGCCATGTTCGGCGAGAATCTCAAGGTCCGCTTCCGGCCGAGCTTCTTTCCCTTCACCGAGCCCTCGGCCGAGGTGGACATCGAGTGCATCGTCTGCGGGCAGAAGGACAAGTCCTGCCGGATCTGCGGCGGGACGGGCTGGAAGGAGATCCTGGGGGCCGGCATGGTCGACCCGCAGGTCTTTAAGAACGTCAACATCGACCCCGAGAAATATTCCGGCTGGGCGTTCGGTATGGGGATCGACAGGACGGCCATGCTGTCCTACCAGATCCCCGAGATGCGTTTCTTCTATGAGAACGACCTCCGGTTCCTAAGGCAGTTCAACCTCAAATGAAGATCAGTCTGGATTGGCTCAACGAATACGTAAGTGCGGACCTCCCGACGCCGGAGCTCCTCGAACGGCTGACCATGATCGGCTTGGTGGCCGAGAACGCCGAGGAGAGGGACGGGGACACGGTCGTCGAGGTGGATACCTATGCCAACCGACCCGACACGCTCGGTCATCTCGGCATCGCCCGGGAGGTCGCGGCGATGTTGGGAAAAAAGCTCGCGGAAAAAGCCTGGCCGGTCGAGGAGCTCCCGGCGAAGGTCGCCGACCTCACTGATGTCCAGATCTACGATGAGACGCTCTGTCCCAGGTACTGCGCCATGCTGGTCAAGGGCGTCAATGTCGGCCCGTCGCCCGACTGGCTCCGCCGGAGGATCGAAGCCATGGGCCTCCGGCCCATCAACAACGTCGTCGACATCTCGAACTACGTCCTCTTCGCCACGGCCCAGCCCCTCCACGCCTTCGACTTCGCCAAGCTTCGCGGCGGCCGGATCATCGTCCGTAAGGCCCAGAAGGGCGAAACCCTAAAGACGCTCGAGGGCGTGACGATCGAACTCGCCCCGGAGATGCTGGTCATTGCCGACGAGGCCGGGCCCGTCGCCCTGGCCGGCATCATGGGCGGCGAGGAGACGGGCGTCACGGAAACGACCCGGGACGTCTTCATCGAGAGCGCCTGCTTCGATCCCGTCTCGGTCCGGCTGACCGCTAAAAAGACGGGGCTCTCCACGGATGCCTCCTACCGCTTCGAGCGGGGATCGGACATCGTCTTCCCGCCCCGGGCGGCCCTGATGGCAGCCTCGCTCCTGTGCCGCTTCGGCGGGAAAGCGGCCAAGGGTATCCTGGATGTTTACCCCAAGCCCCGGAAGCCCAAGTCCGTCATCCTCCGCCACCACCGCATCTCCGACCTGCTCGGCGCCGACGTCCCCAAGGGCCGGGTCCTGCGCATCCTGGAGGACCTCGGTTTCAAGGTTGAGGAGAGCCGTAAGGGCGTTTGGCGGACCGAAGTCCCGTCGTTCCGGGTGGACATCGAGCGCGAGGCCGACCTCATCGAAGAGGTGGCGCGCTTCTATGGCTATGACAAGATCCCCAGCGAAGTGACGCCCTTGGTGTCATTCGAGCCGCCCGTCAACAAGAAGCGGGAGAAGGTCCAAAAACTGCGTCAAACCCTCCTCCACCAGGGTTTGGACGAGGTCATCAACTTCAGCTTCTCGGACCCGGAAAAAGAATCCGGCGTAGCAAGCGGCCGGGAGCCCATCTCGATCCGGAACCCCATTTCGTCCAGGTCGGCGAGCCTCCGGACGAGCCTGATCATGGGCCTTCTCGAGAACGTTGCCTGGAACCTGAACCGGGGACTCGAAGGGGTCCACATCTTCGAGCTCGGCAACATCTACTTCCGGAAGGACGAGGCCCATCAGGAGCAGTTCACGCTCGGTCTGCTGACGACGGGCCTCCTGGGCCGGCCCCACTGGCAGACCCGGGCCGGGGAGACCGACTTTTTTGTCCTCAAAGGGGCCGTCGAAGCCCTGATGTCCGCCTTGAGGTACGAACCCTTCTCCTTCGCCGCCGACGCCCACCCCTTCTTCGAGGAGGGCGCCTCGCTCGGCCTGGCCTATAAGGGCAACACGATCGGCCACCTAGGCGTCGTGAAAAAGTTTATAAGGGACCTGTATTCCCTTGAGGGGACGGTCTACGCCGCTGAGATCAACCTGGCCGGCCTCCTGGAAAAGCAGCCGAAAGCCTTCCGGTTCACGCCCGTCGCCAAGTTCCCCGGCGTCAGCCGCGACCTCTCGTTCCTGGCGGACCGGGACCTGTCCTATCAGGACATCCGGACGGCCGTGGCCAAATTATCGGTCCCCTTTCTCGAAGGGTTCGAGCTCACCGACCGTTTCACCGGGCCGTCGATCCCCGGGGACAAGGTCAGCCTGTCCATCCGGTTCCGCTACAGGAATCCCAAGCGGACGCTCCTTGCCGAAGAGGTCGACAAAGCCCAGCAGGACATCACCGGCCGCCTGAAGGCGGCCTTGAACATCCAACCCAGGGAGGGAGGAAAAATTGACAACTGAGATCGACAGAATTAAAATACTCGAAGGAAAGATTTCCCGGGTCGTCGAGTACATCAACAAGCTCTCGGCCGAGAACGACAAGCTCCGCCAGCAGCTCAAAGAGCTCAGAACGGACAAGAAGGAGTTCGAGGAGCAGGGCCGGAAGGTCGTCCGGCTGGACGAAGAGCTGAAGACGTGCGAGGGCGAGAGGGAAGCCATCAAAGGGAGGATCGAGGCCATCATCAGCCAGATCGACCAGCTCGGAATATGATTGATAAAATCATCGACATCGAGATCTACGGACAAAAATACCGAATCCGGGTCAAAGGAGATGAGGATGAAAAATATATCGGCTTCTTGACTTCGTACGTCGATCAGAAGATGCACGAGGTGGCTGTGAAATCCAAGTCCGCGGACACGACGAAGATCGCCGTCCTGGCGGCCCTCAACATCGCGGACGAGCTTTTCTTGAGCCAGAAGAGACTCGATCAACTGAACGAAGCCATCGGCCACATGGAAACGGAGATCAATAGTTTGGAGGTTCATCTTTTAAAAGATGAAAATACATACAAGAGCCTGGGAAAAGTCACTTCTTAGTTCCGGACCCGTCATCCGGACATACATAGATGACGCTGAAACGCGCCGCCGCGGGGCCGCCGAGGACTCTCCCGTGAGGGTCCCCGGGACCGCGGACGGGCGCCCTTCCCCCGCGGGACTGTCCTTTCACATGTGACCCGTTTTCCCGCCCTCCATACGATCGTCTCCCCGGATCTTAGAAGGAGGTGACAATCGTGAACGTTCCAATCTATGTTTACCCCGGCGCCGCCGTTATCGTCATCCTGCTGGTGGTCGTCGTCGTCCTCGCCCTGAAGAGGCGGGCCGCCGACCGCCGTGCCGTCGAAGTCGAAGAGGAAGCCAAGGGGGTCCTGGCCAGGGCGGCCGAGGACGCCGAGAAGATCAAACGCGAAGCGGCCATCGAGGCCAAGGAGAAGGACCTGGCCCGCCAGGGCGATTTCGAGAACCGAACCCGCGAACAGCGGCGGAAGATCAGCGAGACCGAGCGCCGGCTCATCAACAAGGAGGAGAACCTCGAGAGGCGCTTCCAATCCATCGAGCGGAAGGAGCGCGACTTCTCCCAGAAGGAGCGCCGGCTCCAGGACAAGGAGAAAGAGCTCGACGACCTCGAGGTGAAGATCGGCGAGGCCGTCCAAAAGCAGATGACCGAGCTGGAGCGGATCTCCGGCCTGACCCAAGAGGAGGCCAAGGCCACGCTCATCAAGAAGATCGAGGACGAGGCCCGGCTCGAGGCCATCCAGACCGTCCGGCGCATCGAGGAGGAGGCGCGGGAGAAGGCCCAGACCTCGGCCCGCGAGGTCATCGTCAACGCCATCCAGCGCTCGGCGGCCGAGCACGTCGTCGAGACCACGGTGTCCGTCGTCGACCTCCCCTCCGACGACATGAAGGGACGGATCATCGGCCGCGAGGGCCGGAATATCCGGGCCCTGGAACAGGCCACCGGTGTCGACATCATCGTCGACGACACGCCCGAGGCCGTCATCCTGTCGAGCTTCGATCCCATCCGCCGCGAGCTGGCCCGCTTGTCCATCGAGAAGCTCGTCATGGACGGGCGCATCCACCCGGCCAGGATCGAGGATATCGTCGAGAAGGTCAAGACGGACCTCGAGCAGAAGATCAAGCAGGAGGGCGAGTCCACGGTCCTGGAGCTCAAGATCAACAACGTCCATCCCGAGCTTATCAAGCTCCTCGGCAAGCTCAAGTATAGGACGAGCTACGGCCAAAACGTCCTCCAGCATTCCAAGGAGGTGGCCATGCTGTCGGCCCTGATGGCCCGCGAGATCGGCGCCGACGTCAACGTCGCCCTCCGCGCCGGCCTCCTCCACGACATCGGCAAGGCTGTGGACAAGGACGTCGAGGGCACACACACCGAGCTCTCCGTCGAGCTGACCAAAAAATACGGCGAGAACGAGAAGGTCATCCAGGCCATCGCCTCGCACCACCGGGACGTCGACTTCCCGTCGATCGAGGCCGTCCTCATCCAGTCGGCGGATACGCTGTCCGCAGCCCGGCCCGGGGCGCGGCGCGAACTCCTGGAGACCTACATCGAACGCCTGCAGAAGCTCGAAGAGCTGGCCAATAGCTTCGAGGGCGTCTCCAGGTCGTTCGCCCTCCAGGCGGGGCGCGAGATCCGGATCATCGTCGAGAGTCAGAAGGTCTCAGACGACCGGGCCTCGCTCATCGCCAAGGACATCGCCGCCAAGATCAAGAACGAACTGGACTACCCGGGTCAGATCAAGGTCACGGTCATCCGGGAGATGAGGGCGGTGGAATATGCCCGCTAAGACCGGCATCCTTTTCCTGGGGGACATCATCGGCCACCAGGGCCGGAGGGCCGTCCAGCGGTTCCTGCCCCAGCTCGTCAAGAAATATCCGCCGGCGATCGTCATCGCCAACGGCGAGAACGCGGCCGGCGGCGTCGGCATCACCGAGGAGATAGGCCGGGACCTCTTCCTGCAGGTCGACGTCCTGACCTCCGGCAACCACATCTGGGACAAGAAGGAGGCCCTGCCCTACCTCGAGCGCGAACCCAGGCTCCTCCGTCCGGCCAATTACCCGGCCGGGAACCCCGGCCGGGGCAGTTATATCTACCAGGACGGCGGCGTCAAGATCGCGGTGCTCAACCTCCAGGGCCGGGTCTTCATGGAGGCCATCGATTGTCCCTTTCGCAGGGCGGACGCGGAGGTCGAGGCCCTGGGCCGGGAAACGCCCATCATCATCATCGACTTTCACGCCGAGGCGACCTCGGAGAAGCAGGCCCTCGGCTGGCACCTGGACGGCCGTGTCTCGGCCGTCATCGGGACCCACACCCACGTCCCGACCGCGGACGAGAAGGTCCTCCCCGGGGGGACCGCCTACGTCACGGACGCCGGCATGTGCGGCGGCTACCATTCGGTGATCGGCATCCGGAGGGAGCAGGCCCTGCAGAAGTTCCTCACCGGCCGGCCCCAGAGGTTCGAGCCGTCCAAGGAAGGGCTGGCCCTGTCCTGGGTGTTCATCGAGGTCGACGCCAAGACCGGACGGGCCCTATCCATCAAGAGAGGCACTTTGGTCGAGGAGAACGTTGACGAACAGTGATTTGGTGAAGCCGGATAAGATCTATTCGGTTTCGGCGGTGACCGAGATCATCAAGCTCACGCTGGAGACTGCTTTCCCCGTCCTCTGGGTGGAGGGCGAGATCTCGAACTTCCACCGCCACTCCTCCGGGCACCTTTATTTCACGCTCAAGGATGCCAAGAGCCAACTCAAGGGGGTCATGTTTCGCTTCGAGGCGCGCAAGGTCGCCTTCGATCTCAAGGACGGCCTGATGGTCCTCTGCCGGGGGAGGATCAACGTCTACGAGCCGCGGGGCGAATACCAGATCGTGGCCGAGGTCGTCGAGCCCAAGGGCAAGGGTGCCCTCCAACTGGCCTTCGAACAGCTCAAAGAGAAGCTCCAGGCCGAAGGCCTCTTCGACCCCGGGCGCAAGAAGACGCTCCCGCTCCGGCCCCGGACGATCGGAATCGTCACCTCGCCGCGCGGGGCGGCCATCGCCGACATCCTGAGGACCCTGGAGCGGCGCTACGCCCGGCTCCATATCCTCATCTACCCGGCCAAGGTCCAGGGGGAAGGGGCGGCGGCGGAGATCGTCGAGGGGATCGATTACCTGGGAGCGCTCCCGGGGATCGACGTCATCATCGTCGGGCGCGGCGGCGGCTCGATCGAGGACCTCTGGGCGTTCAACGAGGAGCCGGTCGCCCGGGCCATCCACCGCTCTCCGGTGCCCATCATCTCGGCCGTCGGCCACGAGGTCGATTTCACCATCGCCGACTTCGTGGCGGACATCCGTGCCTCGACGCCGTCGGCGGCGGCCGAGATGGTCATCGAGAAGGAGCAGGCCTTCGAGGAAAGGATCGCGGGCCTGGCCGAGCGGGCCGCCCGATCGGTGAAGTACTCCCTCCAGGAGCGGCGGAACACGATCGTCGCCCTCACCCACCACCGCATCTTCCAGGGCTTCAAGGTCAAGGTCCTCAACCTCGAACAGCGCGTGGACGAGCTCGAGACGCGCGCCTGGAAGGTCATCCGGGCCGAGAAGCAGATGATCGCCGAGAGACAGGCCGTGGTCCTGTTGGCGACCGAGCGGCTCCGGAATAGGATCGGCGAGAAGCTCAAGGCGCTCGGGGGGCGTTGGGAGACCCTGTCCGCGGGCTTGCACGCCCTCAGCCCGTTGAATATACTGAAGATGGGCTACACGCTCTGCTGGAAGGAAGAGGGCTTCCGCCTGGTCCGGAAGCCGGGCGAGGTCGCCGGGGGGGACGATGTCATCGTTTCCTTCGTCGAGGGCGAGCTCGCCTGCCGGGTCAGGGAGGTCGACGAGACGAGGACCCTCGAATCCAGGCTGGCAAAGGAGAACTCATGACGACCATCAGTTTCGAAAAGGCGCTGGCCGATCTGGAACAAGCCGTAGCCAAGCTCGAGAAGGGCGGGATCCCTCTTACCGAGTCTTTGGCCCTGTTCGAAAAGGGTGTCAAGCTGGCCCGGTTCCTGCGCGGCGAGCTCGACAAGGCCGAGAGGAAGGTCGAGATCCTCCTCAAGGACGGGAAGGGCGGGGTCAAGGCCGAGGACTTCGAGCCCGAGGACGAAGAGGGCGGAGAAAAGAAAAAGGCCGCGGCTAAGGGCAAGACCGGACCGGTCGATGAGGACGGGCCCGACAAGGGGGGGGAGCTTTTTTAACCACCATGAAAGATCGTCGCGCAGCGGATTCCTTGCGGGAGAAGAAGACGGCTGTTGACCGGGAACTCAAGAGGCTCCTCGTTCTCGATGAAGGCGGCGACCATGAGTAGGCTCATCGACACCATTCGTCTGCCGGAGGACATCCGGAAGCTCCCCATCAAAGAGCTTTACCACCTGGCCACCGAGATCCGGGCCGAGATTCTCGATACGGTCTCGAAGAACGGCGGCCACCTGGCCTCGAACCTCGGGGTTGTCGAGCTGACGCTGGCCCTCCACTACGTCTTCGATTCGCCGCGCGACAAGTTCATCTGGGATGTCGGGCACCAGTGCTACACGCACAAGATCCTCACGGGACGGAAGGAAGCGTTCTGCGGGCTCCGGCGGTTCGAGGGTATCCTGGGCTTCCCGTGCCGGGAGGAGAGCGAGCACGACGTCTACAACACGGGGCACGCTTCGACAGCGCTGTCGGCGGCGCTGGGGATGGCGGTGGCCAGGGAGAAGAAGAACGAGGACTTCAACGTCGTGGCCGTCGTCGGCGACGGGGGACTGACGGGCGGCGTGGCCTTGGAGGCCCTCAACCAGATCGGCCACCTCCGGGAAAGGCTCATTATCGTCCTCAACTTTAACGAGATGTCGATCTCCCCCAGCGTGGGGGCCATCTCCAAGTATCTGTCCTACCTTGTCTCGGGCCAGCACTACCTGAAGATTAAGGACCAGGCGAAGTCCTTCCTCAAGGGCCTCCCCAAGATCGGCTGGCCCCTGATCAAGGTCGGCCGGGGGGTCGAGGAACTCATCAAGAAGACCTTTTTTCCGGGCCTTTTCTTCGAAGAGTTGGGTATCCGGTACATCGGGCCCGTCCATGGACACAGCCTGGGGTCGCTCATCGAGATCTTCGAGCTGGCCAAAAAATATGACGGTCCGATCATGATCCACTGCGTCACCCAGAAGGGGCGGGGCTACGCGCCCGCCCAGAGCAATCCGGAGCTGTTCCACGGCGCCGGGCCGTTCGACATCGCCACGGGCGAACCGCTGAACCACGAGGCGGTCGCGTCGTTCTCGTCGGTCTTCGGGGAGGCGGTCCTCGAGGCCGGGAAGAAGGACGCGAAAGTCCTGGCCATCACGGCGGCCATGACGGAGGGGACCGGGCTTCACAAGTTCGCCGAGAAATACCCGGAGCGCTTTTTCGACGTGGGGATCGCCGAACAGCATGCGGTCATCTTTGCGGCGGGGCTGGCGATGAGCGGTTTCAAGCCGGTCGTGGCCATCTACTCGACATTCCTTCAGAGGGCCTACGACCAGGTCTACCACGACGTCTGCCTCCAGGACCTGCCGGTCGTCTTCGCGCTCGACAGGGCGGGCATCGTGCCCGACGACGGGCCGACGCACCAGGGCGTCAACGACATCGCGTATCTGCGGCACATGCCGAACATCATCGTCATGGCGCCGAAGGACGAGAATGAGCTCCGGCACATGGTCCACGCGGCGCTCCGGTACGGGCACCCGGCGGCGGTCCGGTTCCCGAAGGGGCACGGACTGGGGGTCGCGATGGACGGGGGCGGGCGGGAGGTCCCGCTCGGGAAGAGCGAACTCCTGAAGGACGGCAAGGACCTGTTTATGGCCCTCGGGAGCATGGTCGCGCCGGCCCTCGATGCGGCCGAGGAACTGGAGAAGGAGGGGATCTCGCTGGCCGTCGTCAACGCCCGGTTCGCCAAGCCGCTGGACGAAGAGATGATTTTACGGTTTGGGCGCGGGGGGGAAGGCGCGGCGGCGCGCATCGTGATCACGGCGGAAGAAGGCATCGTGGCGGGCGGCTTCGGGAGCGCGGTGCGCGAACTCCTGGATGCAAACGGCTGTTTTGACGTTCGCTTCCTGGCGATCGGCCTCCCCGTCGAGATCTACCCCTGCGGCAAGGTCGAACAGGTCAAGCGGATGTATGACCTCGACGTAGCCGGGCTCGTCAAACGGCTGAGAAAATTCTATAAAGATCATTCGGGCATTCGATGAAAACCTTGTCTCATACGAACGCATTAAATAGTTTGGCATCTGACTTTAAGCGGCCTGAAGCCGTCCTCACTCCCCCGGACCCCGGGGAACCAGTCCCGTCGCACCTCTGTCGGCGACGCGGACGATTTCAGAGCCCCCCTCCGATTGTCGGAGGGGGTAGGGGGTGGCAAGAAATATGAACAAAGTCTTGGGCGCGTCGCCGTGATAGCCTTAATCGTGTTAGCCTTCATAGGACTCGGGTCCCCCCTCCGCTACGGGGGCTTGAGGACGGCATTCAGTGCCGTTCATACATTGTCACTTTTTTATTGCGTTCGTATGAGCTCTTTACGATGTTGAAACAAAGGGCTGACCAACTCTTAGTTTCCCGCCGGCTCGCCGCGAGCCTCGAAAAAGCGCGGGCGATGATCATGGCGGGGCTTGTGTCGAGCTGCGGGGAGCGGGTCGAAAAGGCAGGAACGATGCTGGACGCGGAGGCGGCGCTCGGGGTCAAGGAAACGCGGCTTTACGCCAGCCGGGCCGGCGCGAAGCTCGCCCAGGCGCTGGACGCGTTCAGGGTCGACCCGGCCGGGAAGATCGCGGCCGACGTCGGGGCGTCGACGGGCGGTTTCACGGACTGTCTGCTCCGGCGCGGCGCGAGGAAGGTCTACGCCGTCGATGTGGACACGAAACAGCTCGACTGGCGGCTCCGGCGCGACGAGCGCGTCGTTCTCGTCGAGAAGAACGCCCGCAACCTCGTTCCGGGGGACTTTAAGGAGCGGCCCGACATCATCACGCTGGACGTCTCCTTCATTTCCATCCTCAAGGTCCTGCCGGCGCTGAAAAACGTCTTGACGGACGTGGGGGCGCGAAGGGGCGGAAGTCGCGGAGAGGGAGCGAGTGATCGCGCGAGGGCTGGAAGGGGCGGGCGCGGGAGAGAGAACGCGGGGGAACGTGTAAGCGATGGCGTGCTCCTGGCCCTCATCAAGCCTCAGTTCGAGGCGGACCGGGGGCAGGTGGGGAAGGGCGGGGTCGTGCGCGATCCGGACGTCCACGCGGAAGTCCTGGAGAAGGTCGTTATCGGGGCCGAGGAAGCCGGATTCAGGGCGCAAGGACTCCTGCGATGCGCGACACGAGGCCGGACGGGGAACAGAGAGTTCTTCGGGCATTTTTCGTTGAGCGGGGGCAGGAACGCGGTGGCGAGCGTCTGTATCAAGGAGGTCATCGGCGATGAGTAAGATCGGCCGGGTCGGGTTCGTTATCAAGCCGCACGCTCCGGGCGTCGAGACAGTGCTTCGGGGGCTGGTGGATTATCTCGGGGAGAGGGGTGTCTCGAGCGTCCTCGAGGACGCGGCGGCGTGGAAGCTCGGGCGGGCGCGGGGTGTCGCGCGGGAGGCGCTGCCGGAGAAAGTCGACCTTGTCGTTGTTCTCGGCGGCGATGGGACGTTGCTCAGCGTCGCGCACAAGGCGGCGAGGGCGGGCGTCCCGGTCATGGGTGTCAACCTGGGGCGGCTCGGCTTCCTGACCGAGATCCCGGTGAGCGAGGCGCGGCTGGCCCTGGATTCGATGCTGACGGGTGAGGCGGAGAGCGTCATCAGTCCGAGGCGGCTCATCGAGGCCCGCTGCCGGCGGAAGGTCCATTTGTGCCTGAACGACGTCGTCATCAACAAGGGCGCCCTGTCGCGAATGGTCCAGATCGCTATTCGTATCGACGGCAAGGAGATTGCCGTGCTCAAGGCCGACGGGGTCATCGTCTCGACGCCCACCGGGTCGACGGCTTATTCGCTGGCGGCGGGCGGGCCGATCGTCCAGCCGAGGGTGCCGGCCGTCGTCCTGTCGCCCATCTGCCCCCACACGCTGACCTTCCGGCCGATGGTCATCTCGGCGGATTCGACGATCGGGCTGAAGCTTATCACGGATGGCGAGGAGGTCTATCTGACGCTCGACGGTCAGAGGGGGGCGCATATTAAAAAGAACGACGAGGTCGAGGTCCGGTCATCCCCGCTCGAGCTCAAGCTTGTCAGCTCGCCGAAGCGTAATTATTTCGACCTGGTCAAGGAAAAGCTCGGCTGGGCTGAATAGGGGTCAAGGGCTGAATAGGGGTCAAGTCTTAACATTTAACAAAAAAGTTAAATATTAAGACCTGACCCCTTCTTTTAGCTTCCCGGTTTTGATAACATTGAAAAAACGCTCAGGAAATCGCTGTGCGAAAACGCAAACACTTGAACAAGGAGGCACGATGAGAGTTCTGATCACGGGCATCACGGGATTCGCCGGGAGCCACCTGGCCGAGTACATTCTGTCCAACCATTCCCGCGTCGACGTCTTCGGGATTGTCCGCTGGCGCAGTCGCATGGACAACATCCTCCAGATCCAGGACAAGATCGAACTCGTGGAGGCCGACCTCAAGGACATAGTTTCCCTGAGGGCCGTTCTGGCCGACGTCAAGCCCGACCGCATCTTCCACCTCGCGGCCCAGAGCTTCGTCCCGACGTCCTGGAAATGCCCGGCCGAGACGTTGGCCATCAACGCCATCGGCGAGATCAACCTCTTCGAGGCCATCCTCTCCCTGAATCAGGCCCCGAAGATCCAGATCGCCGGCTCGAGCGAAGAATACGGCCAGGTCTTCTCAAACGAGATCCCGATGAAGGAGACGAACCCGTTCCGGCCGCTGAGCCCTTACGCCGTGAGCAAGGTTGCGCAGGACCTGCTGGCCTTCCAATATCATAAGAGCTACGCGGTGCGGACCGTCCGGACGCGCGGGTTCAACCATACCGGCCCGAGGCGCGGCGACGTGTTCGTCACGTCGTCGTTTGCCAAGCAGATCGCCGAGATCGAACAAAAGAAGCGGCCGCCCGTCGTCCACGTCGGCAACCTTGAGGCGAAGCGCGACTTCACCGACGTGCGCGACATGGTCCGCGCCTACTGGCTCAGCTTGGAGAAGGGCGTCGAGGGCGAGGTCTACAACATCGGGTCGGGCCAAGCCTATTCCATGCAGGAGGTCTTGGACCTGCTGATGTCGCTCAGCCGGTCCAAGATGGAAGTCAAGGTCGACCCGGCAAGGCTGCGGCCGTCGGATGTCCCCGTCCTGCTGTCGGACAGCTCGAAGTTCCGGGCCCTGACGGGCTGGCGTCCCATGATCCCGTTCAAGCAGACGATCCTGGACCTGCTGAATTATTGGCGGGAACGCGTTTGAAGATCTTGATCACGGGCGCCACCGGCTTTGTCGGCCGGCACCTCCTCCGCGCCCTGTCCGGGGAGGCGCGGGCGGGGACGGAGACCGGCGGATTCGAGGTCTTCGGCACGGCCTATCCTCAACCTCCCTGGCCTTCCGACCGGGACATCGTTTTCCTCGACCTCCGCGCGGAAAGCGAATTGTTCAAGCTCGTCCGCGACGTCCGCCCCGACTGGGTTTTCCATCTGGCCGCCGTCTCCAACGTGCGCAGCTCGTGGCAGATGCGCCGAGAGACGCTCGAAACGAACGTCATCGGGACCCAAAATCTCCTGGAGGCTGTCCGGTTGGCGGCGCCGGGTGGGCGAGTCCTCTTCATCAGCTCGTCGGACGTCTACGGCATCGTCGGCTCTGCGAAAAAACCGCTCATTGAGGAAGATCCCGTCCGGGTCATCAACCCATACGCGTATTCCAAGGCGGCCGGCGAGATGATGTGCGGGTTCTATGCCAAGGTCGAGGGCCTGGACATCGTCATCGCCCGTCAGTTCCCGCACACCGGGCCGGGCCAGACCGCGGATTTTGTTTGTCCGGACTGGGCGCGGCAGATCGTTCAGATTGAAAGGGGAGAATCCGAGCCCGTCATCCACGTCGGAAACCTCGACGTGAAGCGCGATTTCAGCGACGTCCGGGACGTTGTTAAAGCCTACATCATGCTCATGCGGAAGGGTCGGAGGGGCAAGGTCTACAACGTCTGCTCGGGGAAGGCGTTGGCTCTCCGCGAGATCCTGGATTTCCTGATCGGCGAGGCGGAGACTGAGCCGCCCCATTCACCGGAGCGTCCCGGGATAAAAGCTCGTCGTCGGCAGGCCATCAAGGTCCAGGTCGACCCCGCCAAGCTCAGAAAGACCGACGTCCCGCTCCTTCTCGGCAGCAACAGCAAATTGGTCGCCGAAACCGGCTGGTCCCCCCGGATCCCCATCGAGCAAACCCTCCGCGACCTTCTTGCCTACTGGCGGGAGAAGGAGGGGTCAAGTCTTAACATTTAACTTTTTTCATAAATATTGAGACCTGACCCCTCCTGAGAATTTTCCGCCCCGGCGCCCGTCCCTTCCTATGAAGCCCATGGCAAGATCCCTGAGATTGGCCTATCCGAATGCTGTTTACCACATCTATGCCCGTGGAAACCGCAAAGGCGCGATCTTTTTCGAGGACCGAGACCGCCGCGTTTTTCTCGAGAAGCTCGAGGAGGCCCTCGAAAAATACTCTATGATCTGCTATGCCTATTGCTTGATGAGCAGCCATTATCACCTGTTCCTCAGGACTACCAAAGCGAACATCTCCCAGGGGATCCATTACCTGAATTCCGCGTATGCCAACTGGGTCAAGGCCAAGCATTCCCTGGTCGGCGTGATTTTTCAGGGTCGGTTCAAGACCATTTTGGTCGACGCGGAGAATTATGCCCTGACGCTGGCCGCGTACATCTCCCTCAACCCCGTCCGGGCGAAGATCGTCAAGAACCCGGACGAATACCCCTGGAGCAGCTATGCGTTCCAAATCGGGCTCCGATCGCCCGGGCAGATGAGATTCGACCCCTTGTTCATCCTCAATATGCTCGATCCCGATCCGCGGGAAGCGGTCCTGAAGTTCGAGCGGTTCGTGCTCGAGCACATCGACACGGAAAGCCCGTTCAAGAACCTCTACAAGGGGTGCGTCCTGGGCGATAAAGAGTTCGTCGAATCGATCAAGAAACGGATCCAAGCGCGCGGGCCGGACAGGGAGATCCCCGCGACGGCTTGCCCCAATGTAACGGGAATGTCGGGCAGCGTTGAAGCAGGGCTCGAGAGGCTCGTAGCTATCGTTGCGGAAGTCATGGGAATACGAAACATTTCTCCCGGCCGAAAGCATGGCCGGAACGTATCCAGGGACATAGCCTTGTATGCCCTGTGGAGACATTCGCCGCTGACCCTCAAAGAGATTGGGAATCATTTTGCCATGGATTATGTCGCCGTTCATCAGGCGGTCGCGAGGCTCACCAAGCGCTTGATGGAAGAGCCGTGGTTAAGGGAGAAGATTGACGCGATCGAAATAAAGTTGGGAGGGGTCAAGTCTTAACATTTAACAAAAAAGTTAAATGTTAAGACTTGACCCCTCCTACTTCCGATCCTTGTAGTAATGCTCGTAAAAAGTCTTGAAGTCGCGGCTGCGGTCCTTGATCGCGCGCCACCAATCGCCGTTCGCCTCATACCACCGCACAGTCGCCTCGAGCGTCTCGTCGAACCTGGTCTCCGGCGCCCATCCCAGCCCCCGCATCTTACCCCAATCGACAGCGTACCGCCGGTCGTGTCCCAGCCGGTCCGGCACGAGCTTGATGAGGTCGCGCCCTTTCCCCAGCAGATCGCATATCCGCCCGGCGACCTCGATATTCGGGAACATGTTCCCTGCCCCGACGTTGTACGCCTCGCCGGCCGCCCCCCGCCGCGCCGCCAGTTCGATCGCCCGGCAATTGTCTTCGACGTAAAGCCAATCGCGCACGTTCGTTCCCTGCCCGTAGAGCGGGAGCGTCTTCCCCTCGAGGGCGTTGGTCACGATGAGCGGGATGAACTTTTCCGGGTACTGGTAAGGCCCGAAGTTGTTGCTCGGCCGCAAAATGACGATCGGCAGGCCGTAGGTCACGTGATAGGCGTGGGCCAGGCGGTCGGCCCCGGCTTTGCTCGCTGCGTACGGCGAAGACGGCGCGACCGGGTCCATCTCCCTGAAGAAGCCCTCGTCCCGGCTGCCGTAGATCTCGTCGGTCGAGATGTGGACGAAGAACTCGACGTGCGGCGCCTCCTTGAGCGCCTCGAACAGGATGAAGCTGCCGTAGACGTCGGTCAGGACGAACTCGCCGGCGTCGACGATCGACCGGTCGACGTGCGTCTCGGCCGCGAAGTGGACGACACCCTGGACCCGCGGGAAGAGCGCCCGGACGAGCTCGCGGTCGCGGATGTCGCCCCGGACAAACTCGTAGCGCGGGTCGCCCTCGACGTCGCGGAGGTTGTCGAGGTTGCCGGCGTAGGTGAGCTTATCGAGGTTGATGACGCGGACCGCCGGGTGCCGCTTGAGCAGGAAGCGGATGAAGTTACTCCCGATGAAGCCCGCCCCCCCCGTCACGAGGATTGTCTTGTCGTCAAGGTTTTGTTCCGTCATGTCGTCTCCAATAATCGGGTTGCAGCGCGCGTCTCAGCTTTGCGGCCTCAGGCTGAAGCCTGAGCGTACGCCCCAATGCGTCTGCTCCCGCGCGGCCTCACCAATCCTTGCGCCTCCAATCGTATGGGATCGCGTTGTCGTATGGGTCGAGGCGCTGCTCGTCGGGATGCTTGTGATCGTAGGGCTCCGTCGGGACGTTGACGACGACTGCCTCCTCCTGAC
>Ga0315291_10004270_pt1 | contig 18254 bp, 16 predicted proteins | sample YL17G12_20_MG_FD_203070 | JGI IMG/M metagenome (GOLD analysis project Ga0315291, IMG submission 203070) | Sediment microbial communities from Yellowstone Lake, YNP, Wyoming, USA - YL17G12_20 | ecosystem: Environmental > Aquatic > Freshwater > Lake > Sediment | place: USA: Wyoming | collected...
AGTCGGACTGATATCATAGGGATAACTGGAGTCGCTAATATAATTTGCTTGGCTATGCGTAATGGTATCTCCCCACGGGAAACGCTTACCGGATAGCCCACCACGTGCCGCATATTCCCATTCTGCCTCTGTTGGCAGACGGTATCCATTCTTTGTAAAATCACATTCCCAGGTAGAGAGATTATAGCAGGACTCCTTTCCTTCCTGCTGGCTTCGCCAGTTGCAATATGCAACCGCTCCATACCAGCTTACACACATTATCGGGTCATTTGACATATTGCGACCGCCCTTATTGACGACGCTGAATACGCCTCCGATGTAAGCAATCTGGCTATAAGCACTATAAGAAGTCGAAGGATATATATTACAGTAAGGATAACTATTCCCACTGTCAGATGACGCATATGCTGTGCTTCCGACAACCTTAACAGCCGCATCTTTCAGAAAATCACAATACTGTCCGTTGGTTACCTCATATTTGCCCATATAAAACGAATCCAGCGTCACCGTATGAACTGGAAGTTCATCAGAATGACCTTCGTTGAAACTGTCGCCCATCTGAAACTCACCGCCGGGGACAAGAACCATGTCGGGAGGAACGGCATAAGCGGAAACGGCAAAAACCAATAAGGTCGCTAATTTAACAAATATTGTTTTTTTCATTTTTCTCTCCTTTTCAAAAATTGGTTAATACTTCCAGCGCAGGGACTGCGTATATTGGCAAGGGTTTAATAAAAGACGGTCTCTCTTCTTTGTTGTTAACATTACGGCTCCTCAACTTTCGCCAAAGGATATGCACGATTGGAGTTCGACAACTGCTAACCCCGGGGCGATATAAAACTTAAGTATAGAGCATTTTAAATAAAAAGCAAGTTAAATTAGTGTTAATCTGGGAAATCTGCCTGCGGCTTGGCCGCGTAACCAGCGTCTAAAAATTCTTCAACTAACGACCAGCGACAAGAGACGAATTCGGCCAAACGCGCAGGTATCCACAACCAAATTCCGAAAAAAATAAAAAAAATTTCACCATTTTTAACTCCTTATTTTACAACGACTTACCCTCTTTTTCTATACGCTGCACGCTGTCCGCTGTACGCTGTTTTTCGACCAAACGCGCAGGTTCGCCCCTTTATAGAGGACGCTGTTTTTCTGTCCTTGTGGCACGGGCGTCCCGCCCGTGAAAACACAGTGGAGTTTGGGTTTTGAGTCGTGATTTATGAGTTACAGAAAATCTGTGTTTTTTGCTCGGCTTAAACAAAGAAGCCCGTGTCTTTCGGGATTCTGCGAGCGAGGCAAAAGGGCATCGCAGATGCTTGCATCGAGAATGCCCTTTACCGAGAACGCAAGCCGAGCAAAAACAGTGTTAATCAGTGAAATCTGTGTCAAAAAAATCTCTGTGTCCTCTGTGTTCTCTGTGGCAAAAAACTATTTTCTCTGTGGCTACATGTTCAGTCAAAAATATCAAATTATGCAAAACAAACCCAATTTCCGAAATGCCAAAAATACTATAACGTTAGTATACACAATGACTAATAACAATGAACAACGAACTATGAACTATCTAAAACAAACCCAATCAAACCCAATTTTAGGCTCAGACGTTTTCACGAACGATTTTTGCACCGAGAGGATTGAGCCGCTCTTCGATTTTTTCATAGCCGCGGTCGATATGGTAAACCCTGTTTACGATTGTGGTTCCCTCAGCCGCCATTGCCGCCAGCACAAGTGCCGCCGAGGCTCGCAGGTCGGAGGCCATCACGGGGGCTGCTGTTAATTTTTCCACGCCTGCAATGATGACGACCGGGCCTTCCTTTCGCAGGTTTGCGGCCATTCGGTTCAATTCGGCAACATGCATATATCTATCGGGGAAGATTTTTTCGATGATGACGCTGTTGCCCTCGCCCAGCGCCAAAAGCGCCATAAACTGCGCCTGCAAATCGGTCGGAAAACCCGGATACGGCTGGGTGGTAATGTCTGCGGTTTTGATGGGGCCTTTGTGCGTTACGACGCAGCCCTGGTCTGACGGTTCGACGGTTACGCCGACATTTCTTAATTTGTCCACGACGGCCATAAGGTCGACCAGCCGGCAGTTTTCAATTTTGAGTTCGCCCCTTGTTATTGCGGCGGCGGCCATAAAAGTACCCGCCTCAATCCTGTCGGCGATTACCTGATATTCAAGCGGATGCAATTCATCGACGCCCTCGATATACAAATGAGGCGAGCCGATGCCCTTTATTTTGGCACCCATTTTTGTAAGGCAGTTGGCAAGGTCTGTTATTTCCGGCTCGCATGCCGCTGATTCGATGACGGTGCTTCCCTTAGCCAGAACAGCGGCAGAAAGTACATTTGCTGTGCCGAGCACTGTTGAGCCGAAAGGCCCGCCGAGAAAAATTTCGCTTCCCCTGAGGCCGTTTGGAGCTTCTGCGACGATGTAGCCGTTTTTGATGGAAATTTGTGCGCCCAGTTCCCGCAGGCCGCGAAGGTGAATATCGACGGGTCTGTCGCCGATTGCACAGCCGCCGGGCATCGAGACCTGCGCCTTTCTGCAGCGGGCGAGCAGAGGCCCGAGTATGCAGATGCTCGCTCTCATCTTTCGGACGATTTCATAATCGCCGACGGGGTTGTTGACATCCGTCGAATCGATTGTGATATCCCCATTTTGTTCCCTTGCGACTTTACAACCAAGACTACTGAGCAATTCGCTGCAAACCGTGATATCAGAAAGATAAGGGACGGATTTTAGGGTCGATTTTCCCGGGGCCAGGAGCATAGCGGCCATAATCGGCAAAGCGGCATTCTTTGAGCCCTTTATCTTTACCGAGCCGCTAAGCCGAACCGGTCCTTCGATGCGAAATATATCCATAAATCTATTTTCCTTGAAAAGACATCGTTAATTTAATACAAGTCGGTATTGATTGCAAGGTTTCATTAGCGGTTTAAAACCAAAGTGTCCGAAAATTGATATGAATAGTTCCGAAATCATTCAAGAGCTAAGTAAAATAACGGCGGTGGATATCATCATCTTCGCGGTGGGTGTATTTCTGTTCGCAAGGTGGCTGTATAAAACCTCGCTGGGCAAAAATGCCCTGGCGGACTCGCTATCCCGCAGAAACAATATGCCGCCGTATATGCCCATTATTCCGCTGATTGTCTGGCTTGGCGGGGTAGCTCTGGCGGTATCGGCTGTGAACACATTATTCCCAGGCCTGGCCAACTGGCAAAGCGTCCTTCTTGATAATCTTATCGTGTCCGTCGGCACAATAATAACGATAGCGGTAATCATTTTTCTGGTCAGGGCAACTTTTGCCAGGCGGACAAAAGGGTTCGGTCTTGATATAAGAACAATTCCAAAAGATTTTCTGGCGGCGGCAGGAAATCTGTTTGCCGTCTGGCCTGTCCTTACAATACTTTTTCTGACAACGGTATTTTTGGGCCGGCTTATTTACGGCCCGGATTTCCAGATTCAAAAGCATGAGGAACTTGAACTGATAACATCCTGCCCGCAGGTTTTGGTCAGGGTGGCTATTGTGGTTGCTGCGGTACTGATAATCCCTGTGGTCGAGGAAATGCTTTTTCGAGGGCTGTTTCAGACGATGATACGCTCTTACATAGGAAAGCCATGGACTTCAATTGCGGCAAGTTCGATTCTTTTTACGGCTGCTCACGCAAATGCAGCCCACTGGCCTGTGCTGCTGGCGCTTGCGATGTGCTTAGGTTATTCGTATGAAAAGAGCGGCTCGCTGTTTAGGCCGATTTTTATCCATATCTTTTTCAACGCAAGCAGTATTATAGCGACGTTATATCTGACTTAGTTTGTATCGCCGATTAGCTCCTCGGACGGCTGCCAAAATGGGTGAAGCTTTTGGGCATTGGTGATGTCAGAACAACAGCTTCGCCTGTGATGGGGTGAGTAAAAGCCAGGTAAAATGCGTGCAGGCCGATGCGTTTGATGGGGTCGGTTTTGGCACCGTATTTTTTGTCGCCTGCGACCGGACAGTTTATATCCGCCAAATGAACGCGAATCTGATTTTTGCGTCCGGTCTCGAGACGGATTTCGAGGATGGCATAGCGGCCAAATTCCCTGATGGTTCTGTAGTGAGTGACGGCAAATTTTGCGCCGGACTTTTCCCTGGGGATAGACGAGACTTTGTAGTCGCCAGCTTCGAGAAGCCAGCTTTTGATTACGCCTTCTTTTTGATTTGGGCAGCCTTCGACGAGGGCGTAATATAATTTCTCGGTCTTACCCCAGTTATTTTGTAGAAGCTCTTTTACCTTCTGGCTTTTGGCAAAAAGGATTACGCCGGAAACATCGCGGTCGAGGCGGTGGACAATAAAAAGTCTTTTTTGCTTTTTCGAACAGCACTTGACATATTCATAAACGTTGCGATACAAGGTTTTGGTTTTTTCGCTGTCGGTTGAAACAGAGAGGATGCCTTCAGGCTTCTCAACGGCGACAAGGAAGTCATCCTCGTAAAGAATCTTAAAAGGCAGTGTGGGTCCTGGCGGTTTGGAATGGGTTATTTCAATTGATTGGCCTGGAAGGAGCGTAATATCAGAGCGGTCGATTTTTCGGCCATCAATGGCAACCGTGCCGTATTTAATCAATTTGCGTGCCTTTGTGCGTGAGCGGTAGCCGAGCTTTTCGAGCAAAAAGTCGAGGATATTAATTTTCCGGTCAACCGCAATTTTCATAATATGAATTGTATGTACATTTTAATCCGCAAACAAGAATGAATTGTCTCAAACTTGACGCAGGCATCAAGTTTGAGTGAATTGTAATATGCCAAGTGACTGTGGAATTTTTTCATTTTAATTTTATATTTTTTTTGCAGAATATTGATAATCCTTTCATAACAAGGGCTGCAAAAAAGTGTAATTGACAAAAATTGAGTTCGAAAAAGGAAAGGGGACAAATATGGCAAAGGGAATCGTCGTATATTACTCACGAAGCGGCAATACGAGGAATATCGAAGTGAAAATACGGTTGTAACTGATGTGATATTTGAAAAAACCGTTAATAGTTTTCATTTTTCGACTAAATTAACGACATATTGACAAAAAACCGTTAATTTGCTATATTACAGGCATGGCTACCGCTAACCCTATAAAAGATAGAATCAAAGTTCTCAAGGCCGAGTATGATTTGCTCCGGCAAGGCAAGGAATCGCTGCTTAAGATTATCGACGAATCCGAACTTTCGGAAAGCGTTTTCAACTCCAATGCTATTGAAAATTCTACCCTCACGCTCAAAGAAACTGAGCGTATATTGCTTGATTTGGAAATATCTCGAGCTGTTTCAGTGCGTGAAGTTTTCGAAGCCAAAAATCTGGCTCGCGTTATGGAATATATAAAAAATAAAGCCACCGAGGCGGAATTAAATAAAGAAATGATGTTGCTTCTGCACAAAATGCTGATTACTAACATTAACGACGACATCGCCGGTCGTTTTCGTGCCAAGGGAGAATACGTGCGCGTGGGAACGCACATTGCCCCAGCCCCGGAACATGTTGAGAGAATGATTGAAGCAATTACGCTGGAATACGCCAGCGAACACGACCGTTACTTTGCCGACAAAATTGCCAAATATCACCTTGATTTTGAGACGATACATCCGTTTTGCGATGGCAATGGCCGAATTGGGCGTGTTATCATCAATTACCAGCTGACGCGTTTTGGATGTCCTGCTATTATCATTCGCGACAAAGAGAAGCAAATCTACTACAAATCATTCGGCGAATACCATGATTCAAAAAACGTTAAAACAATGGAGAAAGTTATTACCCTGGCTCTGATTGAGTCAATGCATAAAAGAATTACGTATCTTAAGGGGATGGAAATAGTAACTTTAGCTGACTATTCTAAAAAGCATAAAAAATCAATAAACGCTCTTATTAACTCCGCTCGCCGGCAAACAATTCCCGCTTTTCGGGAAAGGGGAGTATGGAAAATGGGAGCCGACAGCTAAGCAGGACAGACATAATTTAAGGAAAGGGGACAAATATGGCAAAGGGAATAGTGGTATATTACTCACGAAGCGGCAATACAAAGAAAATGGCAGAACTCATAGCAGAGGGGATGAACAAGGGCGGTTTAGCGACCGAATGCAAAGCCGTCGATACAATAAAGCCAAAAGATTTGTTAGGGTATGATGCGATAGTTATCGGCTCGCCTACCTATTACGGGCAAATGGCTGCACCGATAAAAGAGTTATTTGATGAATTAGTCAGCAGTCACGGGGCACTTGACGGCAAAGTAGGGGCGGCGTTTGCAAGTGCGGCAAATATAGGCGGCGGAAATGAGACCACAATTATGGGCATTATCGAGGCAATGCTCATAAGCGGAATGATTGTACACGGCGACCCGCAGGGCGACCATTACGGCCCGGTCTCTATCGGTAAGCCCGACCAGAGGGTGGAAAGTCAATGTCAGCGAAGAGGCCAGAGGATAGCGGAACTGACGAAAAAAATTACAAATTAAAAGGTAAAAGTTAAAAATTACGGAAGTAAGACTGAATTTATAGATTTAGCCACCCCTCAATATTCGGGGGTTGGATTTTAGGGGGTGTTTGGTGGTTTTGAGGGGAAAAATAAATCTTGCTTTTTTGCTATAAAAAACGCATTTTTCTTTGACAAACTAACTGCGGGCGGTTAAGTTTCTAAGCATTCTAAGCATTCTAAGCATTGTAAATTTGAAAGTGGAGGTTTATTCAATGCAAGACTATGAAAAACTAAAAGCATTGGTAGCTGAAATAGAGGCCGACATAAACAAGGCCCAAGGCGGAAACAAGGCTGCCGGAACCCGCGTGCGGAAACAAATGCAGGAAATCAAGAAAACCGCCCAGGCCGTCCGAAACGGCATTCTTGAAATCCGCTCGGCTGAGTAATACACCGAAAGAGTCTTTAGTAGTTAGTCTTTAGTTCATCGAACTAACGACTATTCGCTATTTACTAACGACTGAATACTAACGACTGGATTAGCAGATGCCGCCCCCATTATTATTTGATTTATCCCAGATAGACCTGAAAGCGAAGCCCGTTTTCGACCGCGATGCCATCATGCGGGTTAATCCGCAAAGCTTTGAGATGCAGCAGTTGGACGGCATTCTCTGGTACGACAAGGAAAATCGCCTGATTTTAGGTTATAAGGATGTGACGGAAAACGAATTCTGGATTCGCGGGCACATACCGGGCAGGCCTTTAATGCCTGCTGTGATAATGATTGAGGCGGCTGCTCAGCTTTTAAGCTTTTATGTAAGGCGGATTCACGGAGCGGACGTTTTTATCGGCTTTGCCAGCATCGATTCTGCGAAGTTCCGTTATCCCGTCCAGCCCGGACAGAGATTATATCTGCTCGGCCACCTGACTGAAATCAAAAGTCGAAAATTCAGCGCAGAGATTCAGGGAGTGGCAAACGACACGATGGTCTTTGAAACGGCTGTTTCAGGAATGAAAGTTTAAGCCGTTACCTGCGGTTGATTTATCTGCCTCCGGCGGATTCAGTCGATAATTTTGTAAACCGAATCTCCCTTTCTCACTCGTTGGCTGATTTTTATTCCAACGGAGTCTCCCTGTTTGGCCTCGCTGACGTTTATATTGTTTATTTGCATTGAGCCAACAATCGTTTCAAAATCGGTGTGTTGCCCCTTAAAGTGAATTTTATCGCCCACTTTTAATGCCGCTGTCAGCTCCATGGCGGCCACCACAGGCCGAGCAAAGAAATCTGAAACTTTTCCTATCATTTGTTCCTGCATTTTAAGACCTCCTTGTATTTAATCGTTTAGACTTCTGTCATTGTAAATTGCTTACTTTCGAGTGCAAGTAATAAATTGTAAAGATATTTCAGTTGGAAATCGAGGACATGGACAACCACTTGACAGCAATTGAGCAATGGCTGGCCAGGCAGTTCCGAATTTCAAGCAAAAAAGCGTTGATATACCAAAGATAGTTGTTAAACTTGCCGCAATGTTTCATAGTTTTGAAAATTTTAAAAGGAGGAATCAACAGTGACCGAATATTCGATAAGCCCCTCAGGCGAAAAATTCCCCATCCCGCAAAACAGCGAATATGCCGCTGAGTTCAACCGCATCGAGTCCCTTGCAGATGCGGCAAGGGCCCAGGGCAAGGAAATCGTCGTGGTTATGGGCGTAGGTTTCGTGGGTGCGGTTATGGCCGCAATCATCGCCGATACCGTCGATAAAAAGACCGGCAAGCCCAGCAAATTCGTTATCGGCTGCCAGAGGCCAAGCACAAGAAGCTTCTGGAAGATTTCACTTCTTAATCAGGGCAAATCACCGGTAAAAGCCGAGGACCCGGAAGTTGACCCGATGATTATCCGCTGCGTGCTGGAGAAAAAAACCCTCGTCGCCACATATAACAGCGACTGCCTGAAACTGGCCGACTGCGTGGTTGTCGATGTCCAGTGCGATTATCTAAAACAGGAACTCGGCAATATGCGTACGGGCAAAGCGGAGATGGCGGCGCTTGAAGCGACAATGAAAACCATCGCGGAAAAAGTTACTCCAAAATGCCTGACGCTGATTGAGACGACCGTAGCGCCTGGGACAACGGAATTCGTTGCCTGGCCGATTATGAAAAAGGCGTTTGCCGCCCGCGGCATAAATTCAGAACCGCTGCTGGCTCACAGCTTTGAGCGTGTTATGCCCGGCAAACAGTATGTCTCCTCCATACGCGATTTCTGGCGTGTCTGTTCGGGATGCAATCAAGAAGCAAGAGACCGCGTCGAAAAATTCCTGCACGAGGTTCTTAACACCAAAGAATTTCCGCTGACGGTAATGGATCGGCCTATAGAATCGGAAACGACCAAGATAGTGGAAAATTCCTATCGTGCGACAATACTGGCTTTTTTAGATGAGTGGAGTCTGTTCGCAGAACGCAACGGCGTGGACCTGATTAAGGTAATCAAGGCAATCAAAATGCGTCCGACACACAACAATATGATATTCCCAGGCCCCGGTATCGGCGGGTACTGCCTGCCCAAGGACGGCGGGCTTGGTAACTGGGCATACAAACATATCCTCGGCTTTAATGACGACATATTCAAAATAACGCCGATGGCGATAGACATAAACGACACTCGCGGCCTGCACGTTGCAACGCTCACAAGAGACGCCCTGAGAAATATGGGCAAACAAACAGCGGGGTCAAAAGTGCTGCTGTGCGGCGCAAGTTATCGTCAGGATGTCGCAGATACGCGTTACAGCGGCTCGGAAATAGTCGTTCGAAAGCTGACCGAGATGAACGCCGATATGCGTGTGCACGACCCGTATCTCGAACACTGGTTTGAGCTGGAAAAACAGGATACATATCCTGCCGTCGGACAGTCCTGGGCGAGGTTCTTCAGCAATCAGCAGGATTTGGTAAATATCCGCATTCAAAAAGACCTGGCTGCTGCACTCAAGGGCGTTGAGGCGGTTATACTCGCTGTGCCTCATTCGCCGTATCTAAAACTCGACCCCGATGAGATAGTCAAATGGGCAGGTGCGCCATTGGCGATAATCGATTGCTATGGGATACTGGACGACGATAAAATCCGCCGGTATTTCGAGCTTGGCTGCGAGGTCAAGGCGCTGGGCCGGGGACATATTCAGCGAATAAAGGAAGAAGTCCGAAAAGCAGCAAAGTAATACGGGCTTTGTTTGACGAGTTGGTCGAAGAAATTAAAAATCGGCTCTACCATTTTTATTTTTTATATTTGATTTTAATGTGTGTTTGTCCATAAGCAGTATGACCCGGCTGTATTTTTCGGGCGAAAGAACCTCTTTTAATTTTTTGCGGACTTCATACAGAGGCGTCCTTTGTGTGGTGTGCGTAACAACGATATGTTCATTCTGCATTTTTTCAATCAGTTCGCCGAATTCATTAATATGCATGTGCCTGCCTGCCTCGGCTCTTTCGGCATGCTCATCCATATAGAACGTGCATTCAGCAATTAAAATTTTGCTCTCGGCTATGTACTTCAACTGCGAAAAATCAACGTACTGCGTGTCACCGAGATATGTTACAATCGGAATTTCAAGCGGATTATCAATCTCAATTTTTTGCCTTTTCAACTCGACTATCTGCGGGCCTGTCAGTTTTGCATATTCGGGTTTAATCTTTTTCCGCTTTTCTAAAACCGTGAAGCCCACCGAGCCCCTGCTGTGTTTTGTGGGAAAGACCCTCGTAAACAAATTCGGCTTCAACTGGCATTCGTCGCCCGCCTTTACGCCGACAAGGTTGGCGGGGATTTGGTTGCCGTCGAGTCTTCCCCATGCGTCGATTATCTGCCTCATCGGCTCAAGCAGATTCTCCGGCGCAAAAATAGTGCCCGGCGACTGCCCGCAAAAATTCCGATGCGACAGATAATATGCTATGCCGGCAGAGTGGTCCATGTGGCCGTGAGTGAGCAGCACGTTGTTTATGGAAATAACCTGGTCCGGCGCCTTGCCGATATCGAAGCAGACATCAAGCTGAGGCATCGCAATAACGGTTTCTTCGCCCGCCATTGAATAGCCGATGATTTCCAAATCATCTATCTTGATATGTGCCAGGTTGTGACTTGCCACCTAAAATTCCTTACTGAATATAATTCCATCGCCTATAGTAGGAATACCAGCCGATTTGTCAATTTGTTTTTGACATTGCGTGCCGAGGGGGGCATATTAGGCAATTAAAGAAACCGATTTCAAGTCTCCGGTAAAATGCCCGGCAGTATTGGCTGACCGCTGAGGATAAACTTATGCCCGACAAACGCATACACAGAGGGCCGCATCCGTCGGATGTAAAACTGTTTTCCCCGGCTATGCTTACAGATTTGCGGGCGGCGATAACAGATTACTCTCTGTTATTGACAAAGGGCTATGCCGAAAAAAGCACACTGAAATTAGTCGGCGACAGATTTGCTCTGACTGAAAGACAAAGATTAGCCATTATGCGAAGCGCCTGCTCCGACCGGCATTTGACAGGCAGACAGAAAACCGAGGTCAAAATCGGTAACCTTGCCAATCAACCTATCGCCATTGACGGCTACAATCTGTTGATAACCGTTGAAGCGGCGATGAGCGGCGGAGTCATTTTCAAGGGACGCGATGGCTGCTTTCGTGATTTGGCGAGCATACATGGGACGTACCGCAGGGTCACTGAAACGATACCCGCGATAAAACTAATCGGCGACTTTTTAAAACAGATAAGCGTAACCAAAGTCCTTTGGCTGCTGGATAGCCCTGTTTCAAACAGCGGCAGATTAAAAACCCTTATCGGCGAACTTGCGAAGGAAAACAATTGGGACTGGGAGATTGAACTTTCGATAAGTCCCGACGCCAGACTTATAAAAGTCGATTCCGTTGCAGCAACCAGCGACAGTGTCATCCTTGACCACTGCAAAAGATGGGTGAACCTGGCCCGTGAAATCATCGAACAAAAAATCCAGGACGCCTGGATAGCAGACCTGTCGGGAAGTTGAAAAAAATGTTTTTTCTATACGTAAAATAAGTGAAAAAACTTTTTGCCTGGGTCTCATAAAAACACATTCTTTTAATCTGAAAGCGGCTAATTCGCACCAAAAACACACGGCTGGCGGTCTTTTATTGAATTAAAGAGGTTTTAGTGCTAAAATCAGGCTGTAGTTGAATAAAGGGCCGGTGAAAAACCTGTCCCACTGATAGATTGAGGGTGCGAAGAAAATAAGGGGTGATAGATGTTGGACGCTGCTTCTTTTGAGAACAAGTTAAATGAGCTGATGAAGGAACTTGATTCCTCACATTCTTCGGAAAGCGAAAAACTGATTACTCTTGCAAGCCAGACACAGAAGCTGCACAGCCAGCTTAAGGAAAAGGTCGATGGCCTTCAGGATGCGCTGGACTATCTGAAGATTCTCGTGAAGTATCAGTTGTTCGACCTCGAGGCCACCCGCCGCGAAAATCAGCATCTGCGCAAACTGCTCGATGACAAGGAAAGCTGAAAACCGTACTCGAAATTGCACTCAACTGTCGCCAGATGTTATCCAATGTCATCCAAGGTCATCCAAAGACATCCAAACGCATTCAGAAGCACTCCAAAGATACTCCAACGATAGTCCAAAGTATGTCAGAAGAACTCTATTCAACAAGGGTGTTTTGCTTTAACTTTATAGCTCACAATGGGTTACGTTTTTTTCACGACCATTTCAATATCAAAAATTAAAAATCAAAATGCAAAATTGCGGAACTTGAAGACTGTTCTAATGCGCAGCGCGTAATAAAATTTTCAAAGAGCGCCCCTCGGCAAGCTCGGGGCAGGCGAGGCGCAGACGAATACCGTATAGACACATTCAATTGTCAAAGAACGGTCCTACAACGAAAGCACGAATTTCGAAACTAAAAAGTTAAAGTGTAAAACTCAAAACCAAAACTCAATCCGCCTGCGGCGGATAAAAGTTAAAAGCTGGGGACAGAAAAGTGTCCCCTCTATAATGGGGCGAAACTGCGCGTTTGGTACAAAAAAAGTTCACCACGAAGGCACGAAGGACACGAAAAAAAATCACATAAGTAATGGTAAAATAAAGAGTTAAAAATGGTGAAAAATTTTTTATTTTTTTCGGATTTTGGTCGTGGATACCTGCGCGTTTGGCCCAAAAGAGTCATTAGTCGATAGTCGCTGGTATTTAGTTAAAGAAATTCGTGGCTCGTCGCTCGTATCTCGTATAGCAGATGTTAGATGGCAAGACGGTTGAACGGTGAAACGGTAAAGAGTGGCCGATTTGCATTGACTTTACCTGCCGACGACCTTATTAATTAAGTTCCCGAACCCGCCTCCGCATTTATGCTTGTGATGGGTGCAGTGTTTATTGTGACAAAACGCAAATGGAGGTGAGTGGAAAACAAATCGGTGCTATGGCGGGCAAGCCCGCCACGCTTTTACTGCTCGGTTTGGGCGGTTTTGTTTTAAGAAGAAGAAAATAGAAATATTTGTAGTTACTGTTCGGCCTTGCGGGGCTTATGCTGCGATGAAAAAAAATGAGTAATTAATATTTAGTATCCCCAAAAACATCAGAGCCTCGATTGCAGTCGAGGCTCTGTAATTTTAAACAATATTGGTTATCAGTAATCAGCAAAAAAATTAAACCGATAGCTGTGAAGGCTCAGTTTGACGATTTTACAAAGGTTTAAGGCTGTAAGTTTTCATTGACAAAACCTTAACAAAAAGATAGAATTAAGTTTAATCTCTAACTAATTTACAGGAAACAAAGAAGATGATGGGGAAAATTACAGCCATTTCACTTTTTTTACTATTTGCCAGTTTTTCTTTTGCAGGCACATACAGCGGAGATGTAGATGAGGACGGGGATGTAGATATGAATGACCTGGCGTTGTTCACCAACGACTGGCTCATTTCCAACTGCGACAGCAAAGCCAATTTTGACCAGTGGTGCATCATTGACCTTCGAGATTTTGCGATTCTGTCTTCCAATTGGATGATGAATACCGATGTCAATGCTATTGGCGGCGACCTTGATTACGGTGCGTATTATGGATACCAGGCCTGGCATTCAGCTCCTGATGGTGGCGTATTCAATCAATGGATACATTGGTTTGATAATAATATCCCCGATGCCGCTCACATCCATGGAGACATGTGGCCGGATATGAGTGAGTATCCTGCCGAAGACCTCTTTAATACACAGATGTATTATCAAAACGGTCAGAACGCTAAAGTGTACTCCTGCAGCAGATACAGTACTATCGATTTGCATATAAAATGGATGAAGGAGTATGGATTAAAAGGTCAATTTTTCCAGGCACAGCAAGCCGCCATAGACAATCCATATATTTTAGGAAGAACGGATGTCATTACTGAATACATTCGTACAGCATGTGAAAAGTATAAAGTTAAATTCTGTATGATGCCCTGCAACAACGCTAAAACAGCCGAGCAGAATCAAAATATCGTGAGCAAGTTTATAAACTACTGGAAACACTGTGTAGACGACCTTAGAATCACCGAAAGCCCTCAATATATGCACCAAAACGGAAGACCGGTCATCGGTTTCTGGGGATTGGGATTTGATAACCGCCCCATGACGGTTGCCGAGGCTAATGAGATATTAGACTTTTTTCAGAATGCCCCGGAACAAAAATATCGCGTTTATGTTATGGGCGGCGTTCCAGTTTCATGGAGAAGCAGTCCGAAAGCCGGATGGGATTCGGTTTTTCTCAGGCTGGATATGATCTCACCCTGGAGAACGATATTCAATCTTACTCCAACTGCGGTTCAGAATATGGTTGATGATTTGGCCTACTGCAATCAGCATGGATTGGATTATAATCCCGTTGTCTCACCCGGTGCATCAACTATGCATCTGAATGATGATGAGGCAATGCGTAACTGGAAACCGCGTAATGGAGGACACTTCTTCTGGGATCAGGTCTATGAAGTCTGTAAGATGGGGTCAAAGTTTATGTATGTGGCTATGTTCGATGAAGTGGACGAAGGAACGGCCATGTATAAATTAGCAGCCAGCCAGGAGCAATGCCCCGCAGGAGCCGGCCAGGTGCCTTTGAACGAGGACGGATATAACCTCCCGAGCGATTGGTATCTGAGGCTCGGAACAGAAGCACAAAAAATGCTGGATGGAACCATTCCCCTGACATCCGTTATGCCGATAGACCCGGAGAATCCATAATCAAAATATTGAAAATATTTTAAGAAACCGCGCAAAGGATTAAATAGAGGAATAAACAAGGTACAAGCTTTTCACCCATCTACTCATCTGCATTTTCACCAATAACCATGGGTTTTGCAGGGGTTACAGCCAAATAAAATCTCGAAATTTTTCTCTTGAATTGCACAGGAAACGGATATATAAAATGTTTGCATTTTCTGAGAATTTTTTAAGTCCTTGATATTACTAATCTTATGGATTTATGATTTTGCGATTTTGGATACCTGTGCGTTTGGCCCAAAAGAGTCATTAGTCGATAGTCGCTGGTATTTAGTTAAAGAAATTCGTGGCTGGTATCTCGTATCTCGTATCAGATTTCAAATTATTTACCACAAAGAAAAATTTACCGCTGAGCACGCGGAGAACGCAGAGTCTTATTTTACCAAAAGAAATAACTTTGTATTCTTTGTCGGCTTAGTGGTATACTGTCGACTTTAAGACAGAGCGAAGCGACCTATAGGGAAAGATCATCTTTGACAATCAACTTTGCCTCGCGGCGGCCTTTTAATACGGTGATGGTGGTACTGTAATTGATTACTGATTATTGTTTATTGAAGAAAAGATTAGCCACAGAGTTTTTTGACGGGATAGATGGGATTAAGTGATGTTGTGAGAACTTTAAATTTTATCTAAGGTGAATGAAGAGTATATGGCGAAAGAGCAAATAAATAATCGTTATAAAACTGAACCGGTATCATTGCTGGTAGATGAGCCGGTAGGAAGTATCGATGAAGACATCCTCAACTTAAAGCCTTTTGCAGATGTAATAGCAGGAGCAGTTTTAGGAACAAAAGGCCCATTCACAATAGGCGTATATGCCGATTGGGGCGAGGGTAAGACATCGGTTCTGAGGATTGCCAAGGAACTGGTTGAAAAGAATAATTCGGATATTGTAACAGTCTGGTTCAACGCCTGGCAATACGGCAGGGAAGAGCATCCAATCATCCCCTTGGTCTCTACTATCGCAAAGGCTGTCGGTGACAAGCTTAAAACCGTCGATAAGGGCAGGAAAGCGGTCAAAGCCGGCCTGTCTAAAATGTCAACGGCACTGAGAGCGATTGCTTATGGTTTTTCAGCCAAAGGAAAAGTGAGTATCCCCGGATTCGGTGAACTGGAAGCGGGCTTCGTAGCAAAAGAGATGATAAACAGATATGACCAACTGCAAAAAGGAGATGACCCGCTAATAGAGAAAACCCTTTATTACAACGCCTTCGAGATTCTCGAAAATATAGCAAAGGAAATCGATAAAGAAATAGAAACTCCCAAAATCGCAGTTTTTATCGATGACCTTGACAGGTGCAATCCCCCGGAGGCGATTAAGCTGCTCGAAAGCATAAAACTGGTACTGTCACAGAAAGGGTTTATTTTTACTCTTGCCCTTGATAGAAGGATACTTCAGGGGTTTTTGAAATACCGCTTCAAGGAAGAGTTCAAGGTAGGCGATTATGAAACCGGCGGCAAAGATTACCTCGATAAGATAATTCAGCTTCCGCTGCCCCTTCTGCCTCATGAAAAAAGATTTAAGGATTTTATCTCAAAACTGCTTGATAAAAACACAGCATTAAATGACAAGTCAAATCAGCCAGTTAAAGAGGTTATCGACGCACTACAGGATGTTCTGTCAAAGGGCGCCCGCTTTAATCCGAGAAACCTTGTGAGATTTTTGAACAATCTTATCGTTGACAGGCTTTTATGGAAAACTGTGGACAGCAAAGAAGCAGGCACTGAGGTGATGGGGTTCTGTGTTATATCCAGGATATTGCGAGACCATTTCAAAGATGACCGTCTTTACGAGTATTTATGGCAACATCAGGATGCTTGTGACAAAGTCCGCAGTTTTGTTCTCAAAGAGGAAAAACGCGTTAAGGCGCCGATGTTATCGTTAAAAATAGAAAAAAGAGAAGAAACCTATGATCGGCCCACATTGGTCGACCAAATAATAGATAAGTTGAGTCAAATGGAGTTTCTACAGGAAGTTCTCAAAACCGAACAAGGGAACGGATGGCTCGCAAATCAACAGATGAGAGAAGCCGTTAACCAGTTTATTGTTGAACAAAGAAAGGAAGAAGAGCCGCAGCAGGAATTTCAGGATGATGAGAAGATTTTTGATGATGAGATCAGAAAAATTGTCAATAAGCCGCATGGTGCCATCAACGATGACGATTATCAAGGCATCAAAGAACTTGCTTTAATCGATAGAGGTTTAAAAACCTTATCAACAAGTATAGCCAAACTGACGAATCTGCATACGCTTCATCTTGATGACAATCAGTTAACCGCTCTGCCTGAGGCGATAGCCAAACTGACAAATCTGCAAGAGCTTTATTTTAGTGTCAATCAGTTAACCGCTCTGCCTGAGGTGATAGCCAAACTGACGAATCTGCATACGCTTGATCTTCGGGGCAATCAATTAACCGCTGTGCCTGAGGCGATAGCCAAACTAACGAATTTGCAAATGCTTTCTCTTAACCACAATCAGTTAACCGCTCTGCCTGAGGCGATAGCCGAACTGACGAATCTGCAAAAGCTTGATCTTGAGAACAATCAGTTGACCGCTCTGCCTGAGGCGATAGCCGAACTGACGAATCTGCAAGAGCTTTATCTTGGGGGCAATCAGTTAACCGCTCTGCCTGAGGCGATAGCCAAACTAACGAATCTGCAATCGCTTGGTCTTGGGAATAATCAGTTAACCGCTTTGCCTGAGGAGATAGCCGAACTGAAGAAGCTGCAAACGCTTTATCTTATGGGTAATCAGTTAACCGCTCTGCCTGATGCGATAGCCAAACTAACGAATTTGCAAGCGCTTGGTCTTGGGAATAATCAATTCACCGCTCTGCCTGAGGTGATAGCCGAACTGACGAATTTGCAAAAACTTTCTCTTGTGGGTAAAAAATTCAGCAAAAAAGAGCGGGACAGAATCAAAAAATTACTGCCGAATAGGCTGATTTATTTTTAGAAGCAGGGAGGCGGCCTTTTTCAACGACCCCGCAGTTCCCTATTTTCCTTTAACACAACTCTTTATTAAGAATCTCCCAAAAGCTGTTCCTGGCTCGTCTTTCAATCCGGGGCCTATGCTTTGATTTTGTCTATTACCACCTGCAGGTATTTCTGGCGATGGCCGATACGCTTTTTGCTGGCTTTGCGCTTGCGGAAGCAGCCCGGATAAAGCTTATCGCTTTTAATAACCGCTTCCTGAGCGGTGGTTTTAAATGAGGCAATAACCTTTGCGCCTTCGACATACGGAGTGCCGATTTTGGCTTTCTTGTCGTCGCCGACGAATAAAACTTTGCTGAATTCGATGGATTTGGCGTCCGGTGCGACGTCGGTCAGTTCGATATTTATACAATCGCCCTGGGCGACCTTATATTGCTTTGAGCCCTGTTCAATTACTGCGTACATTAAAAACACTCCTGTAGTACTAAACCTAAAATACAAACGAAAAGGGTATTTTACACATTTTATCTTTTTTGTAAAGTACATTTCTGATAAATTTATATCCCGGCAATATTTGACTTATTGAGGCAATCTTGCCGATAAAAGGATTTTACAGGAGTTTT
>Ga0315291_10004273_pt1 | contig 18245 bp, 18 predicted proteins | sample YL17G12_20_MG_FD_203070 | JGI IMG/M metagenome (GOLD analysis project Ga0315291, IMG submission 203070) | Sediment microbial communities from Yellowstone Lake, YNP, Wyoming, USA - YL17G12_20 | ecosystem: Environmental > Aquatic > Freshwater > Lake > Sediment | place: USA: Wyoming | collected...
GAAAATTTTGCTGGATTTCAAAAGCGAATTAGGTGTCTTGCCGCTGTCAGCCCCTAATTCGCGAAACCAGTCAAAATTTTCACTCCTCATACGACTGCGGTCGTCTCCGTTATGACTTATTAAACGATAGGTGTGACACTGCGCTGGATGCTCCAAACCCCGCCTTCCCGCAGAAAACCTGCAGACCGTCGCTTTTCAGAGGCATGCGAGAGGTTGCAGAAATTCAATGACTGGGTCTTAAAACGTTCCGGAAGGCCTATGGGGCCATGTGTTGCACTTGCCTTGTGAATTCACCAACGTCCCCTTTATCCCTATTCCACGGATTTACGCATCTTTTCTGAACACTTGAGAAAATTTAGGAGATATTCAGCCCAGCGATATTGACCAGTATTCCGATTCTCCATAATCAAAAAAGCGCCAGGCTCAGGAACCCTATTATAGAGATGTTTTCTTTTCATCATCGCCCTATATGAACGCTTAGAGTAACTACTATAGTGTGAAAGAAAATTTCGCATCTTCATAAAATCATCAATTGTTTCTGCCATTTCCTTATTGACTGAATTAAACGGATTATATTTTGGAACTAAATGTTTTTTTGCAAAATCTTTAATATGCGCAACGCTTTTAAAATCTAGATATTTATGACCTATAACCATGGCCTCTGTTTCATCTCTCGTAAAATGTTTTCTTAAACGTAAACCAAGGGCTTTAGCATAAAAGGACGAGTCTCTATTTAAACTCGCAATAATATCGTCTTCAACCAAGACCTCCCATCTAACAGCACACCGAAGAACAAGCGCTTCAACTAGCTCCATTTTCTCATGTTTTGTTCTAATGACTCTTTGTGCTTGGATTAACTTCTTTATAAAATCACCATACCACTTAATCCATGTTTCGAATTCTAAATGATTTTTTATAAAATCTGCTTTACGCATATAAAATTATATTTAACAGTCGCCGGTCACGGAGCAAAATGCTCAATGTGCTTCAAAATGATGACCTCGTATTTCCGACCTCGCATTGCACTCGACTTGTGAATTCACCACTGAACCCTTTTATCTCAATTCTTTACCTCGTATTTAACTTTCCTATGCTCGAGATATGCAATTAGGAACCCTCTTGCAAACTTCATAAACTCTCCCATCGCAACCATTAGCCTTTCCATTTTTTTATCTTCCTCATCTTCATTGCTATCAAAATCAATATGCCCTCTAAAAATTTCGCTACGAACATCATCAGCAACTAGAAAACGGCTTTCTGCTGGTGTTAAGCCAACCAAAAAATGCCCTTCTTTTTGTCGAATAGTACTTAATGCCTTGGAATACGGTTCTCGATGGTAATGAAAAGCGGCATCATTTCTAAGATCATTTAAATAGGTATTATAAAGGGAGCCCTCTCCATCTGAATCTTTCTTAAGGGCTTCGAAGGCAGTTTTGCTCTCATTATTCAACCTATTGAAAAGAGTCCGTGCATGCGGGGACAGGATCAACCTTCTAAAAACTTTCATCCCTTCGCGCAAGAAGCCTATTGCAAGATTGAAGACAAATACCTGCTCGCAACTTTGCTTTTCCCTTGTTCCTTGTACGGCTCTGTAATGTAAATCCAACCCTTGAAGAAAAGTTATGTCATTAGTGGCGGCTAAAAGTGATATTACATCCGTAGCAAGGTCATCATCCTTTGGAAATGCTGTTGCAAGATCGAACACGATCTCCTTTGTTCTATCAACAAGTTCGTCAGAGGAACATCCAAAATATCTTGCCATTTTTTCAAGCACATCTGTTGGTGGCTCGTAGCTCGTATCAAACATATTCTTGATGTCTGTACAAGGAATGCCTGTTTCTATAGAGAGATCAGCCAGTGTAATTTCACGATTTTCACGAACGGCTTTTTCTTCAAGAAGATGTCGGAACCTATATTTTTTCATATTGAACCACTAATAACGGAGCAAATGTTAAAAAGTGCATTAATTGCCCGCTATTTACTCCCCTCCCCACCCTATTGCAAGAGGAGCGGAAAAGCAGGTCAAGGTCAAGGTTGAGGTTAAGGTTAAGAAAAAGCGGTGGGCTGCGAATTTGCGGAGGCAAGGCGGGGTTTGGAGCATTCAGCGCAGTGTCAAACCGGTATTGAAATAAGTCATAACGGAGACGACCGAAGTCGTATGAGGAGTGAAAATTTTGACTGGTTTCGCGAATTAGGGGCTGACAGCGGAAAGACACCTAATTCGCTTTTGAAACCCAGCAAAATTTTCACGACGAGTAGACGAAGGGAGGCGCGCAGCTCCAAACCCCGCCTTGCCTCCGCAAATTTGCAGATCATCCTTTATTGTACTCACTCTTCTTGATTGCCCACTCTGAATCCTATCCGACGGCGCTTGGGTTCCGGATGTGCCATGAGTTTTTTTATCGCATCAAAAAGCGAACAAATTGCCTTGTCGTGGGTTGACAATCTTTCCTCCAATTCCACCATTTTCTGCGCAAGCTCCTTATGGGTTGCCAGAATTTCGCGGAGTTTGATGAAAGCACGGACAACAAAGACGCTGGCTTCTATCGCCATCTCGCTATTGAGCACATTTGCCGCCATTATGGCCCCATGTTCGGTAAAGGCATATGGTAACACCTTGGAATACTTGATCTTTTTGAGGTGGTCGCAATTTGCGACCACCTCCTCTTTTTCCTTTTCCGTCAGTTGAAACACAAAATCAGGTGGGAAACGCTTGCTATTGCGCTTAGTTTGCTCATTTAAACGCTTTGTGGTCACACCGTAGAGAAATGCCAAATCGGAATCGAGAATCACCTTTTCGCCCCGTATTAACAGGATAATGCGATCGATCCGTTCGATTGGCACTAAATTTTCCATTTCACCTTCCGCTTCAAGATCACAATTTGTGATCTTGAAAAAACAGTATTGAGATGCCAAATTGTCATCTCAAGGAACCAGTCACAATTTGCAACGACCTTGAACATAGCAATCGTTGTGCCATTTTTTGCAATTTCATAGTTTGTTGATATTTTTAAGGAATTAAAAAAACCGGATTTAGCATGCTGCATGATTTTCATGCAGGGTGACCGGAAATCATGCAAAATCAGATGGTCCTTGCAATCGTGAGGATGTCGACACTGTCGCAATGTGCTTTTTTGATGAGGGTCTTGGCGCATTCGTTGACGGTGGCGCCGGTGGTCAAGACGTCGTCGATCAAAAGGACGTTCGCTCCTTTTAGTTGCGTTGCGCGTTTCTGATTTATTTCGAACGCATCCTTAATATTTTTTAGCCGGTCATCGCGATGGAGGCCCACTTGCGGGGGAATATTTCGTTTCTTCTTCAAAATATGCAAATTGGTTTTGATATCCAGTTTCTTGCCGATTGAGCGGGCAAGGAGGGCCGACTGGTTGTATCCGCGCCTTATAAGTCGCCACCAATGTAGTGGAACGGGAATGATAATATCATATGTTCCCATGTTTGCAGCTTCGGTGACCATGTAATCCGTGAATGTCCGCACCAGATCAAAACGCTTTGTGTATTTGAGTCCGTGGATCGCGTCCAGGATTTTTCCTTCATATGCAAAACAGGAACGCGCGCGGTTAAACCAGATGCGATCGAGGTGTGGCGCTGTGAAGTCGGCCTCCAAAAAATGGAGCGAAGCAAAACAATTTTCACATATATCGCGTTTTGGTTGCAGTTCGTCACAGAGCGGGCATTTTGGGGGAAAAATGAGGTCAAAAAGGAACTGCATCTGCTTTAAGCGAATAAAGACTTGCCTGTCATCTCACCGGGCTTTGCAATTTGCAAGAGTTTCAGCATGGTCGGCGCGATATCGGAAAGGCCGCCGCCGTTTCGCAACTTAATTTTTTCGGCATCATTAGATACATATATCAGCGGAACGGGGTCCGTAGTGTGCGCGGTCATCGGGCCGCCGTGGGAGTCCGCCATCTCCTCACTGTTGCCGTGATCGGCCGTGATAAATAAAGCGCCGCCATTTTTCAAAACCGCAGGGACGATGCGCCCGATGCATTGATCCACCGCCTCCACCGCCTTCACCGCCGCCTCCATGATTCCCGTGTGGCCGACCATGTCGCCGTTTGCAAAATTCAAGATGATCACATCATAGGCGCCGCTTTCGATCCTCTTCACCACCTCGTCTGTCACGAGATATGCGCTCATCTCCGGTTTTTTGTCATAGGTCGGAACTTCGCGAGGCGAGGGGATAAGGACCCTGTCTTCTCCCTCAATTTTCTTTTCATCTCCTCCGTTGAAAAAGAAGGTGACATGCGCGTATTTTTCAGTCTCCGCGATGCGCAGCTGCTTCAAACCGTTTTTGCTTATCACATCTGCAAAGATGTTTTTGAGCGGTTCGGTTTCAAAGGCGACCGGAAGATTAAACGTTTCATCATATTCCGTCATGCAGACATAATATGACAGTTTGGGGACACGCTTCCTTTTGAAGCCGTCAAAATTTTCAGATGCAATCGCCCTTGTTATTTCGCGCGCACGGTCCGCACGGAAGTTGAAAAAGATCACGGCATCGCCGTCGTTCATCGTTGCAATCGGGCGGCCGTGCTCCGTAATCACGGCCGGAACGATAAACTCGTCTGTCTCGCCTTTATCATACGACCTGCAGATCGCCTCCGCGGAAGACATTGCCGATATTCCGTAACCGTCGACGATCGCGCGATACGCCTTCTCGATGCGGTCCCATCTCTTGTCGCGATCCATGGCGTAGTAGCGGCCCATGACCGTTGCCACTTTCGCGTTTTCAACTTGGGCGACCTTCTCTTCGATCCTTGCAAGATATTCGGCTCCGGAAGTAGGAGGCGAATCGCGTCCGTCAGTAAAGCAGTGGATAAATACTTTTTGCACTCCTTCGCGTTTCGCGAAATCCAAGAGCGCAAAGAGATGATTGATGTGCGCGTGCACGCCGATGTCGGAACAAAGCCCCATCAAATGCAGCGCGCCTTTTGACTCTTTCACCTTTTTGAAACATTCGCGCAAAATTCCGTTTTTGAAAAACGATCCGTCCTCGATGGCCTTATTGATGCGTGTGAAATCCTGATAGACGACACGCCCCGCGCCGATATTTAAGTGGCCCACTTCGGAATTCCCCATAGTCCCTGCGGGCAAGCCAACCGCCTCGCCCGAACATTCAAGGATCGTGTGCGGATAATCGTTCCACAGCCGGTGCCAGTTGGGAGTCTTTCCGGTTTCGATCGCGTTGTCCTTCTTCGCCTCGCGATAGCCCCAGCCGTCGAGGATCATGAGCATCAATGGTTTCGGTTTTGTCATGCCGTGATCCCCTTAATTTTCATGTGCGGGACGTCGTGCCAGAGCCTTTCCAGATTGTAGTGCGTGCGCTCGGTGGGATGAAAAATGTGGCAAACCACATCCACGTAATCCATGACGATCCAGTGGCCCAGACGGTAACCCTCTTCGCTCAACTGCCTGACCTTGAGCTTCGTCATACTCTCTTCAACCGCGTCGGCGATTGCAAGGACGTGCCTGTCGGAGCGGCCGCTGCAGATGACGAAGAAATCCGTGAAACCGTGGATCTTTCGCAGATCGAGGACTACCAGATCTTCCGCCTTGTGATCCGATGCCGCCTCGGCAATGCGCCGTGCAAGTGTTCGCGATGTCATCTTTTTCATATTACAAAAGTCTATGCCTTATTCAACAATTTCCACGCCTCTAGCATCAATTCCTTTGTGCCCTTTCCCGTCGCCGCCGAGATGCACATCACCTTGCTTCTTGTGATCTTATGCAATTCTTTTATTGTGAGCTTTTCAATTTCTTTTGCATCGGGCAGGTCCATTTTTGTGAGCACAACAATTTCCGGACGACTTAAAAGCTCCTTATTATATGAACCGAGTTCGTTTCGGATCGTCTTATAGTTTTGCACCGCATCCGGATACGCGTGATCCGTGACGTCAATCAAATGAATGAACGCCCGCGTGCGTTCGATGTGGCGCAAGAACTGGATTCCAAGACCGGCACCCTCGTGAGCATGCTCGATGAGCCCCGGGATATCCACGATCACGAAGTGGACGCCGCTTTTGACCGCCACGACACCAAGAGTGGGCGACTTCGTCGTGAACGGATAATCCGCAATCTTAGGGCGCGCGTTCGACACAGAAGCGACGAGCGTCGATTTGCCGGCGTTAGGAAGACCGATGACGCCGACGTCCGCAAGCAGCTTCAGTTCCAGTATGAGTTTTTTCTTCTCGCCTTCCCCGCCTTTCGTCGCTTTGCGCGGCGCCTGATTTGTGGACGAGGCAAAGCGCATGTTGCCTTTGCCGCCCTTGCCGCTTGCAGCTGCGGTCCATGAAAGCGGATAGCGGTCAAGGTCTGCCAGAAATTCTTCGGTGACGGCATCCTTCACTATCGTTCCAACCGGAACGCGAATCACTACGTCTTTCCCGGCTGCGCCGTACATCTGCTTTCCCAAGCCGTGGCCGCCGCGGCCTGCCTTGAAGTGACGATGAAATTTGACGTCCATCAAAGTCGTGCGGCCTTCGCACGTTTCAAAGATCACGTCGCCGCCCCTGCCTCCGTCGCCTCCATCTGGCCCGCCAAGCGGGACATACTTTTCCCTCCGGAAACTGACGCAGCCGTTTCCTCCGTTTCCCGCCTGAACTTCGATCACTGCTTCATCTATAAACTTCATAAAAATTCTGCCACAGAGGCACAGAGAAAAAAATTAAATTTTTTGTTTTTCTCTGCGCCTCTTAAGTCTCTGTGGCTTATAAAAAAGCCCTCTTGCGGAAGAGGGCTCGTATTCAAATACAATGTTTGGTTCACTCATCTATTTCGCTGTAATTTCAGCCTGCGGGATTATGCTGACGAATTTGCGGTCTTTCACGCCGCGCGTGTATTTCACGACGCCCGTGACCATCGCGAACAAGGTGTAGTCCTTGCCGACGCCGACGTTCGTTCCGGGATGAACCTGCGTGCCGCGCTGGCGAACCAGAATATTTCCAGCTTTCACAAGCTGTCCGGCAAAGCGCTTCACGCCGAGCCTCTGTCCCTGACTATTCCGTCCGTTCACCGCATGTGTCTTTGATGCCATAAAAACCCCGTGACTCGTAACTCGTGATTCGTGAATCGCTTCGATGCACGATTCACGATCCACGATTCACTACATATTGATCTTTGTCACCTTGACTTCCGTATAAGGTTGCCTGTGGCCGTAGCGCTTCTCGTAGCCTTTCCTGCGCTTCTTCTTATATACGATAATCTTGCGCGCGCGATCCTGCGCCAAAATTTTCGCCGCGACTGTGGCGCCGCCTACATGCGGCGTGCCGATCTTCGGTTCCGATTCCGTTCCAACCAAGAGGACCTCGCCGAAGGTCACGTCCGCGCCTACATCTCCGGCCAGCTTCTCAACCCGGAGGTTTTTCCCTTCCTCGACCTTATACTGTTTTCCACCTGTTTTAATGACTGCGTACATCGTTAACCCCTTAAATTATAGTGTTTTTCGCCCCTTCAGAGGCGCGTCTGGTTACCCCGAAAGCCCCTCCAAAGTCAAGGGGATTCAAAATAAGCAACTTTTTGGGCCCTTTGCCGATAACATGTATGGAGGCCCCCTCCATGAAGTTCTGCTTATATTTGACAATTATTTTGATAGCTATCGCGCTTGCCCTGCCGGCCCTTGCCCAGGAAAAGAGCCCGCAAAAGCAGCAGCTCAAGGCAACCCAGATACAGCCACGACAACCGCAGATGTTTCAAATCATCTCCCGCATTGCAAGGGGCGCGCGCTTCGAATCGCAGGACGCCAAAAACGTGAGCTTCACGCTTCGCCCGACTGCCGCCTTCATACAAATCAGATTTTGATTATTCCGCCACGTCGAATTGTTCGAGGTGATATTCAGGGGCGCTCTTTATTATGATGCGCTTCTTGAAGCGTTTCTCAAGCTCCTCGATCTGCGCGCGCTCCTCATCATAGAGAACACCGGCGACCGACGAGTGGCAGCTGACAAAAAACTGTTTGCCCTTCATCACGGGGGCCTCGCGCTGGATCTCACGGAAGATTTCGTAGCAGACAGTGACGGGACTTTTTAGATAACCCTTTCCCTCGCAATACTGGCATGCATTCGTGAGCTGATGGCGGAGATCCTCTCGCGTGCGCTCGCGCGTCATCTCGACAAGGCCAAGCTCCGAAATCTTTGTGATCGTCGTGCGCGCGCGATCAGCCTTCAAGGCCTCTTTGAGCGCCGCAAAAACTTTTTGCCTGTTTGCGGGGCGCTCCATATCGATAAAATCGAGAATTATTATGCCGCCGATGTTGCGAAGGCGCAATTGATAGACGATTTCCTTGACCGCTTCGAGATTAGTCTTGAGGATCGTGTCCTCGACGTTTCTGCGGCCTACAAATCGCCCCGTGTTGACGTCGATTGCGGTGAGGGCCTCCGTCTGCTCGATGATGATGTAGCCGCCGCTCTTCAGCCATACTTTCTGTCCGAGCGCGCGCGTGATTTCAATCTCGATTCCGAATGCATCAAAGATAGGCTCGCCGCCGGTATACAACTCAACCCTGCTCTTTGCGTGGGGCATGAAGGTTGCGACAAAATCCTTGACCTGTTTTTGAGAGTCCCCCGAATCTATGACGAACCTGTCGATATCCGGCGTGAAGTGGTCGCGCACGACGCGCGAGAGGACGTCAAGTTCCGAATGGACGAGCGAAGGCGCCTTCGCGGAGACGGCCTTTTTCTCCACCACTTTCCACAGATCCATGAGGTAATCGACGTCGGCCTTCAATTCCTTTTCGCTTACACCTTCAGAGACCGTGCGGACAATGAACCCGCTCTTGCCCACGCGCATCGACTCGATCATCTGCTTTAGTCTTTGGCGCTCTGCCACATCGGCAATGCGGCGCGAAACGCCGACGTGGTCGACAGTTGGCATGTAAACCAGATAGCGACCCGGAAGCGACAGATGCGAGGTGAGCCTTGCCCCTTTTGTACCGATCGGCTCCTTTTCCACCTGGACAAGTATGTCTTTTCCTTCCTGAAGTATATTTTCTATCTGGCGTTCGCTGCGCGGCAATCTCTGTCTGCGTGGCGGATGTGCTACGGGCTCTTCGCCCTCATCTTCCGCAGCTTCAGCCTCCCCTTTGTTCACCATCTCTTCTTCGCTTAGGCGTGTGAGATCTTTGATGGCATCGGAGGCATGCAAAAAAGCGGTGCGGTCGAGGCCGATATCTACGAATGCAGCCTGCATTCCGGGCAGGACGCGGACGACCCTTCCTTTATATATGTTGCCGACCACACCCTGTTCGCGCGCACGCTCGATGAAAAGCTCCGCGACAACGCCGTTTTCAAGGCGGGCGACCCGCGTTTCGCCCAAAGTCACGTTTACAATTAATTCATTTGGCATATTTTAAAATCTCGCCACAGAGACACAGAGACGCAGAGAAATATTTATTCATTTTTTAAAAAAACATTTCTTTTTTTTATTCTTACCTTATAAAAAGCGTCTTCTGACAAACCAAATATTTCTGTAAGCACTTCGCCCACACGGATCATGAGTTCACGCTCATTGAGCGTTAGCCCTATCACACCTTCACTTTCGATCACAAGCTCCGAGATGAAGTCCTTTAAATCTATATTTGCCGACTTATCGCCCCGCCTGCGCACGAAAGTAGAGCTATTGCTGCTATTGAACCGCAAAATCGCCTCTTCAATGCCTCTCATATCACAAACGCCCGCCGCGCCTTCTATATTATATGTCGTTCGCGAAATTGACCTTTCAATTGACTGTGAACCGGTCTCCAGTTCGACAACAGACACGATGCTTACCCCTTCAGGGAAGGCGCCGTAGAGCCGTCTATGAATTTCATCCGGTCCGACAGGCTCTAACAGTTCGACATCGCAGAACTCGCATTCGCTTTCGATTCCTACCGGAAGCGCTTTTCCAAAACTAATTTTCGCGTGGGGGTGGAAACCTTCCGAATAACAAAGCGGTAGTCCGGCACGTCTAAGCGCACGGCGGATAACATTTGCAAATTCTGTGTGGCCCAGGAAGGCCGCAGAACCGGTCTTTGATAATTGGAGACGGTACTTTGAAACCGCTTCCCCTCCTTTGTAAGGAGGGGCCGGGGGAGGTAGATCATGATCTACCCCACCTGTCCTCCCCTTACAAAGGGGAGGAATCGCATCATTGCAAACACCGCATCCCTGACATTTTTCCCGCGTGCAATCCGGGGTTGGTATCCCCGAAAGCGATTTTTCGTATTCCCTCCACAGGAATTCCTTCTTGAGGTTCGTGTACAAATTATCCCACGGGAATTTTGTATTGCAATCGCGGGGTTTAAGATACCCGTTTGGATCAATTTCTGCGTTCCCGAACGCCTTTTGCCAGATCGAAAAGTCAAATTTTTCATCCCATGCGTCAAATCTTGCGCCCAGCCTGTGCGCTTCTTCGATGACATATGAAAGCCTGCGATCGCCGCGCGAGAAAACACCTTCAAGGAAACTCATCTTTGCATCGTGCCAGCGATAGAAGAGCCCGTGGCGCCGCAAACGCCTTTTCAGATACGCCTGTTTCTCCAAGATCTCCTCAATGGAAATTTGTCCGGCCCACTGCAGTGGCGTGTGCGATTTCGGAATGAATGTCGATGTGGAAACCGTGACTTCCGCCCTGTGGTGATATTTTTTACCGATATCAAGACAACGGTTTGCCATATTTACAATTCCATCAAGCTCTTCCGGTGTTTCATTCGGAAGACCTATCATGAAATAGAGTTTTATCTGGTGCCATCCGGCCTTGAAAATCTTTTCGGCCGAAGCGTAGAGATCTTCGTCGGTGTTCCCCTTATTGATAGCAAGGCGCATCCGCTCCGTCGCAGCTTCCGGTGCTAAAGTGAAGCTTCCGTGTCTTGCCTTGCCCAAAAGGGAAAGCGTTTCATCCGAAAGCGATTCGACGCGGAGCGATGGAAACTGCGAATTGATGGGGGCACCGTTCCACGAATCGTTTACACTTCTTAATAATTCATTGAGGCAGGGATAATCGCCGAGCGATAAGGACAAAAAAGAAATGTCCTCATGGCCGCTATTCTGGAGCTGATTTATTGCAAGGCGCGTTGCAGTCTCCGGTGAACGGAAGCGGGTCGGGCGGTAAATGAATCCCGCCTGACAGAATCTGCAACCGCGCGTGCAACCCCTGCCGACCTCGATTCCCACACGATCGTGAACTGCGGCATATGGGACAACAGTTTTTTCAGGATATGAGGCGACTTCAATGTCCTCCACAAGAGCCTTTTTTATTTTTTTCCCGCCCTGCGACGGGACATAAACACCTTCTATTTCCGAAAGGCGATCTATCCTTTTGTCTTTCACGGCCTCCATTATTTCTATAAGCGCCCTTTCGCCGTCGCCAATGACGATCGCATCGAAGAAATCGGCAACAGGTTCAGGATTGAATGCGCACGGGCCGCCGCCGATCACCAAAGGATAGGAATCGTCCCTGTCCTTGGCGCGCCACGGAATTCCTGCAGCAGAGAGAATTGTCAAAATGTTCATGTAAGAAAGTTCATATGGCAAACAGATTCCTAGAATATCGAAATCTTTGATCGGCTTTTTTGATTCGAGCGAAAAAAGTGGCAAGCCCCTCTTCGTGAGCTCTGCTTCCATGTCAGTCCACGGCGTAAAGACACGTTCGGCCAGCATATCGGACCTGTCATTCACTATGTTGTAGAGAATCGCGAGCCCGATGTTGCTCATCCCGATCTCGTAGGTATCCGGAAAGGCAAGGCAGAGGCGAACGGCCGCATCATCCCACGCCTTTTTCCGCACACCCACCTCCCCGCCGATGTAGCGGAAGGGCTTTTCAACAGATGCAAGTATGTCGCGCATTTTATTTATTGAATATTTGAAAGCTTGAAAAACGGATCCATTACGTCTGCTTTACTTTTCGGTTTAGCATGGGACGTTTCACTGTTAGCATGCTTTTTTATGCAAAGCGGAGACAATATCTGCTTGACAGTTTGATCGCCGCAATGGGGACAGGTGATCAGCTCCTCGTCGCGCTGAAGTTCAAACATCGCATGATTTGAAAACCACGCCTCAAACTTATGGCCGTTTGAACAGATCAGATCCGTCGCGAACATTAAATTACCTCCAAGGCCGCGTAAAATGGCCAATTGCGGCGCATTTGTCAAAAAGAAAAACTAAACGGGGAATTTTGTTTTGACCAATTCCTTAAAGAAATCGCGGTTTTTGGCCATGCGTGAAATATATGCCGGCTCCGCCCCGCTGATACGCTCTGCGAGGCTCTCCTTGCGGCTCACAAGCTTATGTGTCTTCTCCTTGAGTTTTGCCAAGATATCATCCTCAAGGTAATTTATAAAATAATCCTCGCGAAGTTTGAGCTCATCCATGATACTTTCGATGCGTTCATCGTGCGCAAGACCGATGAACGGGACGCCGCCGCCGATGGAAAGAACAAGTGCATGATAGCGGCTAGTCATAAGCCATGAGAGCCTCCTCAAAAGACCTGTCATCTGCGCCGCATTGTAGTTGTCCGCGCCGAAGAGCACGGAACGGCTGTTCATCATCGCCTGAACATCTTTGCACGGTTCCATATCAAGCTGCTCCATTGCGAAAAATGCGATCTGCGCCCCGAACTCCTCTGCGACCCAATCCGCGTATGAGGCGATCGTCTCTTTCATCTTTTTAGATCTTTGTTTCGCATCTTCCTTCCATGAATGATAATAGATCGATTTATAGTGATCCTTTTTTATACAAAAAATCGCCTTCCCTATCTTGACGACTACGGGCCACCAGAAGAGTTCTTCAAAGGATATTCCGACAATCGGCCATCTCTGGTCGATCCTGTTTGAATGCAAACACTGATCTATCCATGAGTTGGAAGCCGGCGCCTGCGTGAATGCGGTATCCGTCGTGACCTTTATTTCGGTTTTGACGCCCATCTCTTCAAGCAACTTCGCGGCAGACTCCGTCCGCGTCATCAGCAGATCCATTTTGTTTGCAACGTCTTTTGCCCATTTTTCATCCGCCGGCTTCATTTTTCCCGCGTCGACGGCGTACGCCACGGCAGGCTTCCCGAATTTTTGCGCAAGCTCCGCGGCGTACATGAAGAACCAGAGAAGCGCGGACGAAAAGTTGTCCTTGAAGCAGCTGCCCTCGACCAGAACAACGATGTCCGATTTCAAAACGAGGCGCAGGACGCAGCCGATAAAAACGGGGTTGATCTGCGCTACCTTCAACCTTCCGTGCTCCGTTATGTATCTTAATGTCTGCTTTCTATCGAGGGACGTAAGTGTGACTTGAATGCGGGAATCGGCATCCAGCATCTGTTTGATAGCCTCGACGGTCCTGGCCTCCGCGCCGGTGTTGTTCGCACCGCCGTAACCCACTACAAGGCACTCGATTATATCCTCTTCGCGCCGTTTTCTGTTAAAGGGGCGAAAAAGAACGCTGAACAGCCGGACCAAAATACGAAGAAAAAAAACCATTTTATTTCTCTCTCAAAACGTCTTGAGCCGATACAATGTCACCCGTCAAATCATACGCATCGAATTCTTTAATTTTCACAAGGGCAAAGTCTCCGACGCGCGCTTTCCCCTCACGGATGTAAACCTGCCCGTCGATCTCCGGCGCCTGGCCTGTGTGTCTTGCCTGCATGAGCCCGCCGCTCTCGGCGCTTGGCCCTTCCACCAGAACTTGCATCACCTTGCCCACATGCAGCCTGTTTTTATCGAATGATATTTCCTGCTGCAGCTGCATGATCTCATCGTAGCGGGCCTTCATCACCTTTTCAGAAATATGATCATTAAGCTTTGCCGCCGCCGTCCCCTCTTCAACCGAATACGGGAAAGCGCCGAGATGATCGAATTTCGCCGCTGCAACAAAATCCAGAAGGTCATCGAACTCCTCATCGGTTTCGCCGGGATATCCGACAATGACGCTCGTCCTCAAAAAGACGTCCGGTATCGCCATCCGCAGGCGTTCTATCAAATTATTTATCTCATCCGCGCCGCCTTCCCGCTTCATCGACTTCAATATCCTGTCGCTTATGTGCTGAACGGGAATGTCAAGATACGGGCAGATATCGGGAAAATCTTTCATCACCTTGATTACGCCTTCCGGAAAATTGTGCGGGTACGCATAGAGGATGCGGATCCATTTGTCGCCTTCAAGCTCCGCCAAACGCATCAGCAGCTTTTCAAGATCTTCGCCCTCGCCCAAATCCCTTCCGAACGCCGTCGTATCCTGCGCGATGAGGTTTATCTCCTTCACCCCGCGATCGATCATGGCGCGCACCTCTTCAATTATTGAATCGATCGTCCTGCTCCGGTATGCGCCGCGGATTTTCGGTATCACGCAAAACGAGCACGGATGGAAACAACCCTCGGCGATCTTGATATAAGCGGCGTGCGGCGGCGTCACCGTAATGCGCGGCGTTTTGTGATCATAAAGGAAGGTCGGCCTGCCCACCGCCAGTTTCTCTTTCGATAAATTTTTAACGAGATCGGCTATATTCTGGAACTCTCCCGCCCCGATAAACAGATCCACTTCGGGGAGCGAATCCGCAAGCTCCTTTTGATAGCGCTGCGGCAGACATCCGGCAATGATAAGCAGCCTGCATTTCCCCTTCTTTTTGACCTCCCCCATCTCAAGGATCGTATCCACCGCCTCTTTTTTCGCGTCTTCGATAAACGCGCACGTATTTATTATAATGATGTCGGCATCGGCAGGGTCCTCCACAAAGGCAAACCCCTCTTTTGCCAGAAGGCCCAGCATAACCTCTGAATCCACAAGGTTTTTTGGGCAGCCGAGACTGATAAAATGAATCGAATCCATGCCGTAACTTTTACTAACAACGCGATAATTAAGCAACTTTTATTACAGTATGCCGATAATGAGGCAGAGGTTAAGGGATATTATGTCGCTCGAAATCGGCTGGAAAAAGCTTTTAGAGGATAATTTTTACAAGTTCGACCCCGACCCAAGCCACGAACTGGATGATATGCTATATATTGATATCAACGGAAACGGTTTCGAGGACCCCAACGAAGTCCTAGACGACATGACGACCGATGCGGATCACGAGCCTTACTACGTCGACGAAGCGGAGGCGAAGGCGTTTTGCATAGCGAACAGGGACGCCATAGCCGATAAGATAGAGTTCCTTAAGTTCGGAAAGAATTTTCTATTTACCGAAGACAACCCGATCCATTCGCTCATCCTATACGAGTACCAGCTCCTTGAACCCTATTATAACGGCGGCACGCGTGACCTTGTCTTAAAAGCCTATTCCAATCTCGCCACAATTAGATATCTTGTATTAGAATATCAGATGAAATGGATCAAAGAAAACTCAAGTGAACCGGACTCACGGATCAAAATGCTTTGGGTCCGCCAAGCGATGCAGGATTCGGGAATATTATTTGATCTTGGTGGAAGCATTCTCTTCATAGAAAACTTATCAACACAAAGGAAGGTCTTCGATTGCATTTCGACCTTCGTCCTCATCGCCGTCGCGTATGAGTTTCACTGGGAGGTTAATGCATTTCTTGTTCCCAACCACGTCGGCGCGAGATGGGATAATGTCGAATCCGGCAACTTCGAGGTCCCAAGCGGCGAGCATTTCGACAATGATTTCTATATCCACTACGGTTTGGATCAAAGAGGCGAGATCGACGGGAGCGCCAGAAGGCACGGCAGGCGCATCGAGCAGGTATCAATAGATAACGGGGTATACCTTCGCACTCTGAACAATACCGAACTGGAAGGCATCTTCTTCTTCAACATCGGTCAGGCGATTTCACTTATGACCTCACTTTTCGGCAATCAATTTGAAAGCGCTGTCGATGCATACGATGAATCGCTGCGGCGTCTTCCTCAAAACGCGATGGCGGTCGCAGGTCGCGGCCTTGCAGAAATTGAGTTGGGTCAATGGGATGAAGCTTTGACCGACTTCATCGCGGCAACCCAGCTGGATCCAAATTTGGCAATCGCATATGAGGGACTGGGAAAGGTCTATCTTGGAACGGGAAATTATGAGTCGGCAATCACAAGCTTTGATACTGCGATTTCACTCCAAGAAACGGTGAGCGCCAGAATAAACCGCGGTGTTTCAGAATTCCGTCTCGCCCGGGCCACCGAAGACTCTTCGCAAAAGCGCCGCCTCCTTAGGGAAGCATTGAGGGATTATAGGCGTGCGCTTCAGTTAGATCCTGGAAACGAGGCCGCCAAGTTCAATATTGAAGTCATCCAATCAATTCTCGACTGACATGAAGAATTAGCTGTTGAAATAGCAGCTATCATCTGGCAATCTCCCCTCATGGGTTTCAATTGCGGCATAGTCGGCCTTCCCAACGTCGGAAAATCCACCATCTTTAATGCGATGACGGCAGCGCACGTCCCCGCCGAAAATTACCCCTTCTGCACGACGGATCATCATAAAGGCATGGTCGCCGTTCCGGATGACAGGCTCCAAAAAATCGCCGCGATTTTCAAACCGGAGCGCGTTGTGCCGACGATGGTCGAGTTCGTCGACATCGCGGGACTTGTCGAGAACGCGCACAAGGGCGAAGGGTTGGGCAACAAATTTTTGGGCCACATCCGCGAGGTCGATGCCATTGCTCACGTAGTCCGGTGCTTCGACGCGCCTCAAGTTGCGCATCCCTACGACAAAATCGATCCCCTGCATGATATCGAAGTCGTCAACACGGAGCTTTTGCTGGCAGATCTTGAAACGATCGGCAAGCGCTACGATAAGGTCGCACACGCGGCGCATTCGGGGGAAAAGGAAGCAAAAGCGATCTTTCCGACGTATGAAAAAGTGAAAAAGGCGCTTGAAGCGGGAACGCCGATCAGGCTTCTGGAACTTCAGGACAGCGAACAGGAACACATTCGCGATCTTTTTTTGCTCACAGATAAACCTGTGCTTTATGTCTGCAATGTGAATGAGACCGACATCAAAAATCCGTCTCAACGTGTGCGGACCGTAGAGGCTTTAGCGGCCAAAGAAAAGGCACAGACGGTTTCAATTTGCGGCGGTATCGAGGCGGAGCTTACGGACCTTTCTGATGACGAGAAAAAGGATTTCCTGACGGACATGGGGCTCACCGAATCCGGCCTCGCGCGCCTGATCCACGCCGGTTACAAACTTCTGGACCTTGTCACATTTTTCACCAAAGACGGCCCGGAAGTCCGCGCATGGACAGTCAAACGCGGCACGATGGCGCCGCAGGCCGCGGGTAAAATCCACACCGATTTTGAAAAGGGCTTCGTCCGTGCTGAAGTTTATACTTATGATCAGCTGATAAAGGCGGGTTCAGAGCACAAGGTCAAAGAAGATGGCCACATGAAGATCGAGGGCCACGAATACACCGTCACCGACGGCGACATCATCCACTTCCGGTTCAACGTGTAGAGCCGCTTAACGCGTTGCTTCTTGCCCCGTTACAAATTATCCTATAAACTTAAATCTCAATGTGGAACTTCGAAGTAGTTTGGAATTTAAGCTATTAAACCATCTCAGCTGATAATTTGTAACGGGGCTTGCCTTTTTGGGTCAAATGGGGTTTAAGTGCCGACAATCATGAAACAAATCAAAAAGATCGTCTTCATCGAGCCCAAGGCACCGGGCTATCATATTTATTCAAGATGGGGGCTGCCGCGGCTTGGAACCGTTATCTTGGGAACCATCCTTCATGAACATGGATACGACGTAAAAATCTTCGTGGAAGAGATCAAGGGCATCGACTTTGAGGAGATATTCAGCGCCGATGCGGTGGGCATCTCCACGATCACGTCGACCGCGCCCCGCGCATACGAAATCGCAAAGCAGGTGAAGAAGCTGGGCATACCGGTCTTCATGGGCGGGCCGCACGTGACCTTCATGCCAGAAGAGGCGCTCAAACATTGCGACTACGTCCTCCGCGGCGAGGCGGAAGATACCATCTTTGAATTCATGAAGATCCTGGAAACGGGCCAGGGACTTGAAGCGGTCAAAGGACTTTCATATAAAAGAGGCCATCACTTTGTTCATAACGAAATACCGGAGCATTGCCTGGATCTGGACCAATATCCGGTTCCCGATTTCACGCTGATCCACGGTTTTGCGGGCTCCAAGGCCACGCATGAAATCACGCCGGTCATGACGTCGCGAGGCTGTCCGTTCGCATGCAACTTCTGCGCGGTGACGGAGATGTTCGGAAGGCGCTACAGATTCCGCTCTACGGACAATGTGATGGAAGAAATTAAAGCCAGAAATCCCAAATGGGTCTTCTT
>Ga0315291_10004274_pt1 | contig 18244 bp, 6 predicted proteins | sample YL17G12_20_MG_FD_203070 | JGI IMG/M metagenome (GOLD analysis project Ga0315291, IMG submission 203070) | Sediment microbial communities from Yellowstone Lake, YNP, Wyoming, USA - YL17G12_20 | ecosystem: Environmental > Aquatic > Freshwater > Lake > Sediment | place: USA: Wyoming | collected...
CACCGCTATTTGTATGTCTCTACTGTCGGGGCCGACTCACCATTCGTACCCATTACGAAAGGCGCGCCGGCAACCGAGTGCACAAGCCCGCTGGCTCAAGTATGTGACAACACTGATTCCCTCATCCCGTTTAATCAGGGCGCGGGCTTTGTAATGGCGAGGAAGCACCTTCCGATTAACCTCGAATCCTTCGTTGACATTATCAGCGGGGCCCCCTGGGGAGGGCTCAAACATGGAAAATCTGAGCTTAACCTCGGAATACAGATAGACTCGCTCAAGAGTAACCAGACAGTGCTTGTTGACGATGGTCGGCTTTTCCTCGAATCCCAGGGCAAGAGCGGTCGTCTGCTGGAGACCTTCTATCTTAAGCTTCGGCTGTTAGCAGACATTATAGCCTCGGTCAGGCTGTTAGTATCAGAACTCCAAAAACCGCTCTTGAACATTAGCGATACCAGTTTTCAAGTCAGGCTTGGCCAACCTGGACGCGGCTTACCGTTTCTATGGACGGCGAAGACGGAACTCTGTGAGCCGGGTGATACAGTATCATTGGCTGCTGAGAATACCGGAGTCAGATATTATTTGTCCGCTTCTGCAGGCGAAGCATCCGTCTACCGCCCAATGAATGCCTCGGTGCCCGCCAAAGGGCGTGTCTCCGTTCGTATCCGGCAAATCTCGACCAGTGCCGACGAAATCACGACCGTTGAGGGTACGCTGTCGACCCAGGAGCGAATTGAGTTCTTCTACCATGACCTCGTCTGGCTGCGAGTCAATCATGGCTCCGGGAGCACGCATCTCTATACCCATCTTGAGGAGGACTCGGCGATGGCGCCGGGGGAGTGGCGTTTTAGAACAGTGCCACACAAGATAAGCAGCAGCGATTTGGCGAATCTCAAGAGAACCGAAGGCATACCGATACACGAGACTCCGTTTGAAGTCATTCCGCTGTTGAGCAGTCCGTGCGATCTATATGCCCTGGGCGTTCTGGCGACAAGAATCCTCTTAGTCAACAATTCGACGACACTGCCTCTAGCGCTGGACGCGGTTTTGAGTCTGGCTCGCCATTTGGCATCCACCTACGATGTGTCAAAGAGACTTAGCGTGCGTGTGGAAGAAATATTTCGAGCTGACAAGAGGTGGATCGCCCTGCTGGGGCCTCACCAGTTGTTATTTGATAAGATTACACCGGACGAGGCTCTGGGCTTTTTCCCTCTCAAGCTGTGGTGGTCGGCCCTGGCTATGATAGTCCGTATGTTCCCCGGAGCAGGCCCTGATAGCGTGTGCAAAGGGTACGGGGATGCACCGCAAGGAGGGCTTCACAAAGTCTTCGACCAGACGAGCGCCGAGTTGGAAAACCTCATGATAAAGACGCGCAGTCTTATTGTCCCCGATTGGCGGGCCAATCGAGAGATTGCAGGTATTATTCATAAGTACTTGGAGAAATATACGGATCAGTAAGCACGGCAAATATTGGAAATTTGCGAGTGCGGAAAGGAGTTGGCTATGAGAATTCCATTGTCAAAATGGCAGATGTTGTGGCTGGGTGTAATGCTCGTCTCGGCGGGGTGTGGCTGCAATCCCAGGATCGATGTCTATGCCTTTGGATACGAGAATGTGAACCTGCTCGTGGATTTGGTCGGCGTTAGTCCCTCGGAGAAAACACAGATGGACTGGGACAGCGTTACGAACCAGGAATATTACGAGACCGGAAGTGGAGCATTCGCTGCGGCTGCAAGATACCGAAAGAGAATACAGTTCTCCAGCAGCGAGATTGTTTCAACGGTCACGAAGGACAATAACAAAGCCATGCTCTTCACGATGGGGTCCAAGGATACTGTATGGAAGACTTGGGGATCATTGGGAGCCGTCGATTTGTATGTCTTTGCGCAGCCCGGCTTCAATTCTTTGACTGCACTTCGAGTCCCCTTGAGATGCAAATGTTGGAATAAGGGCGTTGTTGAAATCGGTATCAGGAAAGGGGGGATCGTCGCGGGCGGGCTCAACGACAAGTGCCTTAAAGAGTTGAGACCTTCCCGAACACCGAGGCGATAGAAGGAGGCGGATGGCGACTCTTGGTCATTACAGCATCCAAGTTCTACTTCATAAAAAAGGCCTGAATTCGGTCTATAGCGGTCGATCAGCAGCCAAGCCAGGGAAAGAATTTGCGATTAAGGTTTTTCAACCGCCCTCGTTTTTTGAGGGGGAGGAAACGAAGAACCAGGCCGAGGTGTTTCTCGATAGTGCGAAAGTCCAACAGAAGGTCGCTGCAGCGGGGGCGCGGTATTGGGCGCCGGTTTACGAGCAGGGTTCGGTGCCTGAGGGGTCGTACTATGTGACCGACAGGTACGCCTGCTCAGCCCAAGAGCTTATCGATGGGCACGTGAGACTAAGTGCCGGGGCGCTTCATAATATCGTCACATCGGTGGTGCACGCCTTGCTGGAACTCCAACACGCCTTGTGCCGGCCCCACGGCAACCTCAAGCCCAGCAACATTCTGATCTCCCAGCATCACGACCTCTCTAATGCCGAAGTTGTGCTCTGCGATCCCGTTGCGAGCCGCCACCTTGACCCCGAAGTGCACTGGGCGGCGGACGTGCGCGGCGTCGCCGAGCTGATCTATCAGCTTGTAATGCACAGCTCATCGCCTATGCTCGATAACCGCCAAATCCCTCCCTCGGAGCAGTGGCGAGCGCTCGGCAAGAGCGCGGACGACTGGAGGGGGTTCTCCAGCCGCTTAATTATTGCGGCCCTGCAGCGAACCAGGAAAGACCTCGCCGAACTCGCCGAGGAATTAGCCGCGATGGAGCCCAAGGTAAAGTCGCCCCTTCGACGAAAATGGTTTATCATTGCGGGGGCACTGATTGTCGTAGTGATTGCAGGCATCCTCGCATTGTTGCGCTCGTGGCAACCTCGTATCAATGTCGAAGGCAACAAGGAATGGATCATCGACCTTCGTAACAGGCTGGTTAATACGCGAGTGCGTACCAGTCCCGACGTCTTCTGGGACAAATTCGACAAAATCCACAACGATGTTGTTCCTAGTGATGCGAACGGAGAAGACGAGAAAAAAGCCAAAATAGAGGAACTCAGAGCGTATTTGGGCGACTATGGGTACGATGCGAACGGTGTCTGGCCTGTCTGGCCAAGCCTCGTTAAGGTTAATGACGCAGCGGAGAGATTCAAGAAGGCTTTCCCAGACAAAGACGGACAACCCACTTTACAAGCTCTCGGGGATCTGCTGGCCTACAGGGAAGGCGTCAAGCCTCCGACCGTAACAGGCAACGACCCGTACAATGATTTGCCAGACCCGAACAAAGTAAAGATTGTTAATCGCATCGTGAATAATATCCAACGGATTGTCGATATACCCAATGGAGTATTTGACCCAAATCTGATCAACGTTCGCTGGAAAAGTATCAGAGACAACTGGAACAAGCCCGAAGTAAAAGAAAAGATTCCAGACGTCAACGAGAGGGTGGCAAAGATTGAGGCGGCGAACATCGATGATATCTCCTCCCTCGTAGATTCACTTAACATGGATATTCAAAAGATCGTGCTTGCGTCGAAGGGAAGAGATGAATGGTTGCAGGGCATTAGCCCTGAGGCCACTGGGAGCTTCGGCTCGAAGAGTATTGATGATGTATATAAAGTGTACTTCGAGCATGTAAAAAATACACTCGGAGACGGAGATCTGAAGGAAAGCTTGCGGGCAGAAGTTCAAGCATTTCGGGAAGACCTTCGCGATTCAGGGAAAAAGTTGCAGGGAATTAACCGCAGTGAACATTGGTATGATTGGTATGAGAAGCTGGAAGCCATGCCGAAAAAGATCATTGATCCAACAGATACCGCCAAGATGAAGACCTGGTGTTCCGATTGGGCAAAGCAGGCCCCTGTCATTGCAGGGAATCTTAATAACGTCGAGACATGGTTCAATGCGTGTTACCTTCTCGATCACAATTCGCCGGATTCAAACGGGCTTCCTGTTCGTTCCGTGTTTAACAGCGGCATCAGCATGCTCAATGAATTCGTTTCCGATCCGAACAGTCAACCTGAAGTAAAGACCCTCATCGACAGAGTGAAGAACCTAAAGGAGATTACCAGCCTATCCAGAGGTCAACTCCTCGCGATGGCCGACCCCAATAGTCAACATCCGGAGGCGATGTACGCCGCATGGCTCGAACTGCAAAAAGCAAAGACACCGGAATGGCCAGCCAACGAGACCGAACAGAAGAAGGATAATGATATTCGAGAGAGACTGATGGAAATAGCCCTGGAGATCAAAGACAGTGACTCCAAACAAGCTGCCAAGCTTAAAAAAGATGCAGAAGATAAGATTGATCGTCAGGTTAGTAGCTTGCGCAAGAGTATTGATTCACGGGCTGAGAAGATCAGTGAAAAAGCAAGTGTGGACCCCAAGAATGTGATATTCGTCAACCTTGTCCAACCGTTGACAGAAGATGCTCGTCGCACGAATGAAGCGGCCAAATTGAAAGATATTGACAATGTGGCGAAGGACATGAGTGATTTTAGCGCAGGGACAGATTCAAACTGGCCGGGCAATTATAGAACGGATTTGCTCGCCAACGACCCCGATCTTCAGCCAGATAGGCTCAGAAATACGGGTGTCGGAAACTGGCGTCAGATAGTTGATCAATATGAGGTTGTGGTTCCGAGCGAGAAGTCGAAATGTGATGAACTCCTAGTAGAAATCGACAAGTTACGGAAGCAAAAAGACACTGCAGGCAAGAATGATCCAAAGTATGAAGAAAACATCAGAGAGCATAATACGGCCAAAGAAACGTCTAACAACATCGCGCGAGTACCTACTGTAAGAAAGAACATCGCTGGGATCGAAGAAGGCTACAGAAGTTTGCAACAACACCTTGAGGCAATTAGAAAGTATTTTGAGGGATACCTGCAAGGCAATTCACTTCTGACTCGCGATGCTGGCGGCAGGGTGATCTTCAAGTCAGCCCAATTGAGCAACTTCTATCCCGTCTATTGGGCTCAGGCACAAATGAGGTTCGTGAGACCGACTGATCGGAACTACACACCAGGATGGCCGAGATACATTGAATCCACGGTAGATCCAACCGTCAGATTCATACTAATCGACGACGGCAGCAATCCATTTTACATCTCTCTCCACGAAATAACAAATGCACAATATCGAAAGTTCTTAACCGCCGACAAGCGGGCTAAATACATTGACGGCGAAAAAGCGTATCGACTTGATAGCGGGGACTACCTGATCAATGCGTACGACCAAGAAATGAGACTCTATCCGGCCTTGCAACCTATTTTCCCAGGGAAATTAGAGTCTCCTCTTGCCTACGTGACGCACTACGGTGCAAAAACCTATGCCGAAGAATATCTAGGCGGCAGTTTGCCCACCCCTGTGCAATTTCGACACGCTGCTACACTGTCAACAAGGACACATATTAGAGGAAAAGCCTTTAAGGCAGCGGTAGGCGCCTGGAAGAGTGACTTTACGAAGCAGTTGTCTGGTGTTGTATTTGAAATGAAAAACGAAGAAATAGTCCTCGATAAAAGCCTCGACACCGACCACGGCACCGGTTACGAAGAATCCGGTTATGCATGGCCGATGCCGGTCAAGGACGACGAGAATAAAGTGCTGACAGACCTGAAAGGAAATGTATGGGAATGGTGCGCGAACGGAACAATAATGGGCGGTTCCTGTATGTCTCCACTCGGTGTCGATAGCCACAACCCTAACGACAAGAAACAAGGTTACTGCGATCTCGGCGTTCGCGTAGTAGTAACCCTTCCTGCCGATGGTGCCGAGACTAAGACGCGTTAAGGCAATGTGCCAGATCTACCCGGCCAGCGACACCGCGTCAGTTCACTGAGATTTGACGAGAAGCCAATTTCTCCACAACATGGCTGACCAGATATTTGTGCACCCTGCCGTCGACGGCCTTATCCAGAGGCAGAACCTTGGCAAAAACCTGGGCGACTAACCCGACTTTAAGAGAGCCGGTCCTGGCGTGCACACCCGACATAAAAGCAATCATTGCGCCGATCCACTCTTGGGCCAACGGATTGCTGCGCAGAACCTGCTCAAACTGTTCAAGATTGCCCTCTGTCGCATCCGGCAAGCTCTCAACCTCCTTGTTCAAGATCGAGATAACCTCCGCTGAGTTGTCTTCTATGACCCGCCAGTAATCCAACATCTCCCGACCTGTAAAGACAGCCGGACCTCCCTCGATTACCCGCTCAGGGCCTTTGATCGGTTCCTTTTGCCCTTCAACTGGCGCAGTCGGCCCCGTGCGCACCTTCAGCACATAGCCTGGCAAATACGCTCGGACTTTGCCACTTGCCCCGGGCGACGGGAGGAGCTTGTCTCGCAGACCCTCTGTTATGGACTTCTCGTTATGTCCCAATTCAAGAATCGAAACGTTGGCAAACTCAACAAAGGTCTTCACCCACTCAGCAACTCCATTCGGACCGTTTTTCACACCGTGTTCAAATAAAGCCAGGCTATTCTCTGTTACTGCCTTTGGGAGGACCTCAACTAGCGCGTTTAGAGTCGAAATCTTTTTCTCGTTAACCCATTCTTTGGGTTTGTTAGGATCCGGCACAAGCGCACGCCAGTATTCTTGGAGTTTCAGAAGGGTGTGCTTTACATCGACGGTGTGTGCCAGTGTTTCATCAAAAACCTTCGGCTGACCCGACTCATCCAAGAACTGAATCTGTAAGAAGTCCTTGCCAAGTGCGTCTCTAATAGCGTCCATTACCTCCTCGGAAAGGGGAGTTACCCCTTCCGGCAGATCAGTTTCTTTCATCGGCGGGCTTATAGGCGCGGGGGCCAACGGGGCCGGGCCGGTCCGCTCGAGGACCCGCAACTCTGCTCCTCCACGTAAGACATACTCGAACTTTCCGTCCGCAAACGCCTCAGCATTGCCGGCATAAGGCAGAGTATCGTAGTGATCCGCCCAGTCCAACGTCGTCGTAGGTTTGGATGCAACTTCAAGATGCTTGACCGTGTTGGCTGTTGATTTCAGCGAATCTTCAAAGGCTTTCGTAAATGCGACGGCATCACTAGCATTCTCGGCAGATTTCTCCGAGCGAGCAACCAGTGCCCCATTGCCGGATGAATTAACGACTGTTATGTTCCCTGACCCAATCTGGACGCCCGGGGTGCCAACACTGCCGGGACCAGTGCTGGCTACGTAAATGGCAACATCAATGGGGTCGCCATCTAATTTGAAGTTCACCGCACCGCGGTCATCAACAGTCCCTGTTCCCTTCGTGGGATTTTTAGGGTCATAAATGCCCTTGGCAGTGAGCGTCAGACCGCCCCCTAATTTCAAATCCTTGCTGCTCTCAATTCTAATCGCCGCCTTCTGGTTCTCATTCCCGGGCAGCCCCACGCCCACACCCTTCGACTGGTCGGAATAGCCCTGTATCGTGACCTTGTCGAGAGTTGTCTTGGTGGTCGCGTCATATATCCCCCCATTGGTAGATATTATTGACACCCCACCACCCTCAGATTTCACATTGCCGCCAACGACTACGTCACCGCTGGCCGAGAGCTCAATATTGCTTATCTTGGTCCTGTCGGTGTTCTTAGCTTCAATCCCGACGGTGGATATTGCTCCTCCCGACTGGGCCTTTACACTACCAGAACTGGATGTCAAAGCGCCACTAGCTTGAACGCCATCCTTGCCGGACAGCTCGATGTTGTTCTTGGCTGTGACATCCAATAGAGATAGAGCCCCTACCGCTGACGTAACGGCCACGCCGCCGGAATTGGACTTCAGAGCACCACCTGCTCTTATGTTGCTACCGCCAGACAACTTAACATCGTTCTCCGCTGTGGCAGTTATTGATTTCCACTGGTCCGCAGTACTATCTTCTAACGAACCGCCAGTAACCTCTGCTACAAGGTGAGTGTCCTTTGGGGTCGTGCCTCCCTTATCCGTCACCTTAAATCCCGTCGTCAAAAGAAGCCGTTCCTTTTGCGTAAGTCTGAGCGTCTTGCCATCGTCAGCCATACGAATTTCGACTTTACCGTCGGTGTCGCCGTCTTCTGCCGTTATTCCTCCTCCTGCTGCCTTCAGCGCCAAATCACCCTCGCCAGTAATCGGCATGTCCGCGCCTAACTTGAGGTTATTCGATGCCGTGAGCGTCCTGCCGACAGATACAGTAGTCGGACCGTGAAGCAGCAGGTCACCGGCACTGGTGGAAATATTATCCTTCGCAACGATAGCAGGCCCCGTTACATCCAGAGTCCCCGCCGTTGTCACTTCGCCCCCGAATGTGGCAGTTCCCCCAGTGGCCTTCACCGTCAACGCCCCTGCACCTGTCAAAGTCTTGCCATCAGTTAAAACTACATTCTGCCCCGCCTTCAGCATCCGCCCACCTGCTACAGTGGTATTATCCTCCAGAGTCAGGTTGCCCTTCTGCACATCCACATCTTTCTGAAGACTGATGCCCGTATCGCCACCAAGCGTAAGATCGCCGTCACTTGGCAGAGCGCCGCCCGTTGTCTTGGTGATAGTCTTGGCGGCCAGAAGCGTGCCACCCTTGGCGTCAAACCTCTGCGCGGCAACCTTCGTGGCGGTAACCGCGTTGTTGAACGTCAGACCCTCACCTGAGACATCATCCTTCAACTCTATCCCGGCCCCGCCCGAAAGCGTCAAGGCACCATTGGCCGATGTGTTTCCACCAAGCGTAAGGTTCCTCTTGGCATCCAGCGTCAAGGCCCCAAGACCCGTCAAAGTCTTGCTATCGGCCAGAACTACGTCCTGCCCCGCCTGAAGCTTTCCCCCGGCCGCCACCTGCGTATTGTTCTTCAACAGCAGATCACGGTACGCACTGACATCAATGCCCACCGTATCTCCAAACTTGATTGTGCTATCTGAGGCTTGTATCTGGATATCACTCTCACGAGTGTCACGAGTATCAGTTGTCGTAAGCTTGCCCTTGGCCCACATCGTGCCGCCGGCCTGCAACAACAACTTCCCATCCGCCGATGTGTCTCCACCGAGGCTAATATCATTCCCGGCCTTGACCGTCAACGCCCCAAGACCGGTCAGCTTCGCGCCGTTATCAACAGTGAGGTTATTCGATGCCGTGAGCGTCTTGCCGACAGATACAGTAGTCGGACCGTGAAGCAGCAGGTCACCGGCACTCGTGGAAATATTATCCTTCGCAACGATAGCAGGGCCGGTTACATCCAGAGTCCCCGCCGTTGTCACTTCGCCCCCGAATGTGGCAGTTCCCCCAGTGGCCTTCACCGTCAACGCCCCTGTACCTGTCAAAGTCTTGCCATCAGTTAAAACTACATTCTGCCCCGCCTTCAGCGTCCGCCCACCTGCTACAGTGGTATTATCCTCCAGAGTCAGACTCCCCTTCTGCACATCCACATCTTTCTGAAGACTGATGCCCGTATCGCCACCAAGCGTAAGATCACCGTCCGTTGGCAGATCACCGCCCGTTGTCTTGGTGATAATCTCGGCGGCAAGAAGCTTGCCTGTCTTGGCGTCAAACCTCTGCGCAGCAACCTTCGTGGCGGTAACCGCGTTGTTGAACGTCAGACCCTCACCTGAGACATTATCCTTCAACTCTATCCCGCCCACGCCCGAAAGCGTCACGGCACCAGCATTTCCTTTCAGCATACTATTGGCCAAAAGCTTACCCGTGGCATTGAGGACCATCCCTGTCGCCGCCTCAACGAAGTTCTCAAATGTTAGATTAACACCGCTGGCATCTATCTCATCAGATGTCGTCTTGACCGTACCGTAGGCGTGAAGATCGCCGGTACTCCCGCCATTACTATTGGCCTTCAGCGTCAATTTGCCGGCCGCATCAGTATTGCCGCCCGCCGTCTCCCCAAGTGTAATATTCCTTTTGGCAGTCAGCGTCATCGAAATACCTTCCAGATTCTTCCCATCTGACTGTGTGACTCCTTTGACAGTAATGTCGTTGCCGGCTGTCTGAGTCATCGTCCCACCCGCTTTCGCGTCTCCACCGATAGCAATGTTCGCGCCGGCATTCAAATCCATATTGCCAGCAGCCTCAGCACCCCCAACGATGGTAATATCATTCCCCGCCTCAGCCATCAAAGCCCCGGCCTTGGCCCACAGTATGCCATTGGCCAGGAGCTTTCCCGTGGCGTTGAGGATCATCCCTTTCACACCCTCGACAGACTTCTCAAACGTAAGATCGCTACCTGTCAGAGTGGTATCCGCACCAAGAGTTACGTCATCCCTATATGTCTGCGTCGCCGCCGAAACAGAACCTCCGTTGATAGCAGTGCTTCCTGGCCCATCGCCTGGCTTATCCGCATCCGTCTCAAGATTACTGAGAGCACCGGCAGAACCAACAGGCCCTCCGAATGTCGTTACCCCGCCAGCGTTGACCGTCAGCGACTTGCCAGTGCCATCAACCTTCTTGGCGAACTTCACCGTAGTGCCCGTCAGAGTCGTGCTAGGCGCACCAAGAGTTACGTCATCATTATACGTCTGCGTCGTCGCCCAAACAGAACCTCCGTTGATAGCAGTGCTTCCTGCCGCATCGGTCTCAACCTTCTTCAGAAGAGCACCGGCAGAACCAACAGCTCCTCCAAATGTCGTTACCCCGCCGGCTTTGACCGTCAGCGACTTGTCAGCACCGTCAACCTTCTTGGCGAACTTCACCGTAGTACCCGTCAGAGTCGTGCTAGCCGCACCAAGAGTTACGTCATCCTCGAACGTCATATCGCTTGCCTGCAAATCGGCCCCAATTTCAATCCCGGTGTAGCCTGCGGCGGTAATGGACTTCCACTCGCCGCCCGTCGTAAACTTCAGATTTGAATCGTAGGATGTAACCGCCAATTTAACCAGCGATGATTTATCTCCAAAGATAGCCTTGACAAGTTCGTCGGTGAACCCTGCATCCTGCTCAAGCTTAAGTGTGAAAGGATCGTAGGTAGCAGGTGAAATCGTGGGCGCTGTTGACGGATCGACGTGAGCACCTGTGCCACTGCCGCCGGTACCGTCACCTGCGCGCAAAGTGATGTTCGGGGCATCAAGAGTGACGCCTGGACCAAAGGCAAGATTGCCCGTGCCTGAAATGCCGGAATGAGCCACAATCTCCTGCGACTTCACGCTTTTGTTGATAGTGAGATCTCTGCCGGAACGCAGAGTGGTCGGGCTGCTTCCAGTGTCAGACCCCAGAGGGGCATCAACGAGCAATGACCCGGCGCTCTCGACCGTCATCGGCTCACCGGAGTTGGCCGCTGCCCCGCCCATCAAGAGCAGACTGCCATCATTGGTTGTTTGTATGGTCTTCTCTGCACGAGAACTCTCATTGCTTATACTGCCCGCTGTCGCCCTAAGGTCGCCTGGGCCGGCGCCTGTAATGCTGCCATGCAAGCTATTGTCGAGGGCTGGGGCGCCTTTGAAAGTAATGTTGCCAGTCTTGGCGGCAACATAGTAGCCTCCTGCCCCGGCCTTCACCGGCCCTTTTATCTCGACACCACCTTCCGACTCGATCGTAATTGAGCCGGTACCCAAAGTAGTCATCTTGCCAACCTTGACTCCAGCCCCGGTCTTCTTGTCTGCAACTCCCGTGCGAAGCGTAATACTCCCGGTTCCCTGGGTCTGAAACTCGACGTCAGTGCCAGTCAGGTCAATCCCGTCAGATCCTTCTCCGATAGCGTTCCTCGTTTCCATTGTTAAATCCAACCCGTTGTTCAGTCTGACAATGCCGGTCCCTTCGCCGTCTGTGCTGTGGTCGAATGTCCCGCTTACGGTTATGGAATTCTTAGCCTGAAGCACGACGTGTGAAGCCGCCTCCTCAATTGCATTCTCGGTAACGGTCAGCTCGTCTCCAGGGTCATCAAAGGCAACACCGTCAGTTAGAGGTGGCGAACCATCTCCGCCCTTGATAACAATATCGGCCGGATCAAGCAGGAGCCTTCCTGTGGTTCCGCGTGGTGCTGAGGTATCAACACGCCCGTAGAAACCCAACTTTTCTTTTCCTGAAACCTCAACAACCCCGCCATTCCCGCCTTTGGCCCCAGCGCGGGCGCATATCTCCCCAAGAAAACGGGTGAACTGATCGCTCCAGACAACTACCTTGCCGCCGTCGCCGTTCTGTGTAGCGTCTGCCTTTATCGTGGCATTCCTGCTCACATAAGTTCGGGAGGCAGTTGGGAGGCTGCCGGCGCCTTTGTAGTCGCCGCCGACAAGAACCGTCCCCCCGCCGGTGGTACCAGATGCATCTATCTCCGCAGAACCAAGCAGACCGACCCTGTCCCCAAGCAACTGAACGGTGCCACCTCTTCCGGACCTGCTTTTGGCGGTGATCGAACCGCTGTTGACAACGGTCCCATTGGGTGCGCTGAGCTTTACATTGCCCGCATCGCCTGAGTCAACCGAGGCGGACAGCGTACCGACGTTCGAAATTGCCTGGGAATAGATGTCGCCCGCCGCAACAAAAGCCATAATGCCGCCGCCGACTTCGACAGATCCATCATTGAGAATTCGGGACCCTTCAATCGGGTCAGCAGGTCTCGCCGTAGCCGGTACGTCTGTTTCAATCATAAGATTACTGCCGGACTCGCCGACAAACACTCTTTCGCCAGCCGCCATCACCACGTAGCCGTCCGGGCAGCGTATGTTGCCCGAGTTAGCGATCCGCTCACCGATTAGGTAGGCTTTCTTCGCCAGAATGCTGCCGCGATTGACAACGGCCCCTTCGCCTCCAACAAAATTGTAGTGACCATTCAGGAAGTCAGAGTTGGAGATGTTAAGTCCGGATGCAACAAGCTGGTTCACGTTGATCATTGCTCCATCACCGATGTAAACGCCTGCTGGATTGACAAAGAAGACCCTCCCGTTGGCCAGGAGTGTTCCATCAATGTTTGTCGGATTGGCGGACAGAATGCGGTTCAAAACCGAGGCATCACTCCCAGGCTGGACGAACCGAACGACCTCCGGCTGTGCAATATCAAAGCTGCTGTAGTTCACGATTGCCTTGTCGGAGGCAGTTATGGTTGTGTTCAGGCCGCTTTGCTGGAATGTGACCTGTCCGCTGGCGACTTGAGCACCCTCAGGCCCTGCTACCGCAAGCGGCACACAAAGATTCAACATGATGCAAAGTAGCATCAAAAATGCACGATTCTGTCTGCTCAACACTACTATCTGGTTCTTCAATCGCATGACTTTTCTCCCTTCCAAAGACCTCAATTTCCGTGCGTGTGAAAGAGGTAGGATTGGCAGTTTATCTGTCTCACACGACCCTTAAATCTCGATACGCATCCCGCCACACAAACGAAACGATTCATTCTTGGCCCAACATCCTCCGATGGTAGAAGGTATCTCATTACTGTGCCGGTACCTGACATAACCGCGTACTGGCAGCCCACTCCGTGACCGGGCCCTTGTCGACCTCAAACTCGACAATAGACCTCTTAACGGGGGAAGCTTGGCGAAATCGAAGAAGATGTAATCACCCACCTCCCCGTTCGGATGCCACCCAGTGGTTAACTTTTATCGCATCACTTTCAAACTATTATACGGTGGCGTCTGATAAAAGTCAAGTGGAAAATACTATCACGCGATTACCCGTTTTGGCTTGGCTTTTGCAGAAAATGCCTCCTTGTGCTTGTTTAACGTGTTTTTTTGCAGAATTCACAGGACAAGGAAGTGCCAAGCATGCTAAAGAAAGATTTGGCCCTGCCCAAGAGAGAAAAACTGCTCTGCGAACTCTGGCTGCAAGTCGCGATTCTGGGCTGATTCCCTGGTTTCTGTTCAACGTCATGCCACAAGACCCTTGGTAGGCTTGAGTTCGCGCTATAAGGCTGGGTGCTGGCTGGCGGGATATGGAGTGCGGACATTGTATGTCGAGCTATGCAGCCCGCTGGAGAATGGGTACATTCAATCTCTCGACGGTTGTCTTCGTGATAAGTTTCTGGGTTGCGAGGTTTCGTACAGTTGCAGCAGACGAAGGTGCTTGCGGAGAACCGAAGTATGGAATACAATGACCGTCGCCATATAGCAGCCTGTGCCAGAAAACCACGGTGCGGTTCGCCTTTGAATGTATTGCTTTGGTCTCTGGTATGCCTCAACCGGAGTAATGCGCCACGGCGAGCGTAGAAAACGTTCTGAGCGTATGGTACACAAGAAGCGGTCAAATTTGTAAGGCAGGAGTAAGGAGAACCAATGGGCACACATCCAGTACATCAACAGTTCAGAATCATCGCTCTTTCTGAGGCCGATATGGTGGAGTTGTTCCTGAAGATGGGGTACAACATCCCGACCTGGCACAAGTACGGCATTAGGCGGACTGCCGACCTTGAGTTCAAGAAGCCGTCGTTACACGGGATGGAGTACCATGTCAGGGCAAATAGGCAGAAGAATGACTTCATCGCAGACTGCCACTATGAACCGTCCCAATCAGCCCGTCCTGTTCAGCATGCCGCCATGCACATCAAGTCTGTGCTTACGCGCGAGGATGAAGCAGACTACAGAAAGGGCAAAACCCAACTGAGATCCGACTTGGAGAGGAAAAGTGGGCTCTCTAAGGGGAAGGAGTATGTCGTCCTGAAAAGGGTCTGACGTAACACAATGATACGCCCCACAATTGTACTGGCGTATCTACTATTATCAGACGGCTGCGCTCGCCGGCCTACAAGGGCAGCGCGATAGGTCTGAAGCCACACTCAGAGGGTCGTCGTAAGCTGAGACTTGCTCGTAGTCTCAGCTACGTGCCACGGTTCCTGATATTTGGTGGCGCCACGCTGCAATTGGTTATGCATGGGTCATCTGTGGAAGCCTCGATCAGTGATTTCTAGGCCCCTTCTTATAGCCTTGTCGTTTGTTAGAGAATGGGTTAACAGGGCTGATAGTGCAGTTTTTTCTAAGTTGACTGCCCTCCGGCCTTGAAGTTCTCGCCCATTTCTCCTTGTTTTTCTCTGCCGCTCTGCCCGATAGGTATTCTATGTATTTTGAATCCCAATATTACACAGTGTGTCCGCAGGTGGCGCGGAGTTCGGATGGGTCGTATGGCAGTCTTTGTACTGGGTTCGGTGTTTGACAAATCGCAGGAGGAATAATCTGGGGTAGCATGCGGACGAGCAAAAACGGCCAATTGAGCGTATGAGATGAGGATTTGATATGTGGTTATTTGCGGGGTTGTACTTACGTGTGCTTTTTGTTGGTTTACTGTTGGGTTCAGCCGTCTTGGCGGGCGATGGCGTGCCGGAAAGAAAATATCCCGAGAAGTCGCGCGACAATGCGATGGCTCTTCAGAGTAAGGTCTGGTGGCTCTTTGCCGGGCCCATAGGCGACCGCGAGTACCAGGTTCGGGAAAGTCCAGACAGCCCCTACTCTCTGCATCCGGAGCCAGAAAGCAGGGGAAAATCTGGAACATCGTCTTTTGTTAATCTGGACGAGACACGGGTACCAGAGCCAGCGGATGAACGCAAGAGAATTGAAAAGCAATACACGTCTGCCCTCGCAAAGGCAAAAGCAGATCACCAAGACGGGCAGATCAGGATTAGCGAACTTAAGAGGCAGGCAGGGCTTGGGGGGCTTGGCTCGTTGTTTGTTGGAAAGGAGAAACAGGCTGCCGCAAAAACCATAGCCGCAGAGGAGGCGAGGGTCGAACTGCAATATCGGCAGGCCAAAGAGAAAGCCAGAGCTGACTACATAGAGGCACAGCGTGTCCTGCAGGCTCGGCAAACACAGCCTGCCGTAGCAGCAACTGCGCAAATACCTCGGATTGAGCCTGAATCAAAGCAGGAATTGAAGTCTGTGGGCGGGCAGAAATCCCCTGGGAGCGACGATGGGTCTCTTATGTATTCTATTAGCGATATCCGTATAGAACACAGCACGTACAGCCCGGAGATTCCCAAGGAGGAATTACTCAAAAAACTTCGTCAACCATACAAAGATAAGGTAACAGGCAAAACCTATGATTTCAAAGCACTGAGAACAGTGCTCGATGAAAAGAAACCTGTGAAGGTTTCCAAGAATACCATACAGGATCTAACGAAGTATATTCTTGCTGAATACGAGAAGAAAGGCTACGCTGGCATCTATGTGTACGTACCCCAGGATACGGTGGACCCGAACAAGCCGAACAGCTTCAAGCATGACACTCTGGTAATCAAGGTCGTGGAATGCAAGGTCGCGGAAAAACCCACAATAGACAGGTATGATTTTGATCGCAAAAAGCACGACAAGGCGGTTCTGAGAGATAACACGCTAAATACCTTGTCTCCAGTCAAGGAGAAACAGCTAATAAATCAGAGGCGTTTGGACTATTCGATGAATCTTCTCAATCTCAACCCTGACAGGCACATCGACACGGTTGTCTCCCGGAGCAGCGACCCCTGCGCGGTCAAGCTGACTTACAATGTGTACGAGGCAAGCCCATGGCACTGGTATACACAGGTCGATGATTCGGGAACAGACGAGCGCCAATGGGCTCCACGAGTTGGCTTGGTGAACACCAACCTGACCGGCCGGGATGACCGTTTTTCGTTGATGTATCAGGCGCCTGTGGACTCCCTGAACGAAAATAACGCCTTGTTTGGCAGTTACGACTTTCCTCTGTTCACGCCCAGATTGCGTCTTGGCTTTTACGCTGGCTACAGCCAGTTCGAAATTACACCGGAGACCGCCGGCGGAGGGGTGAATTTCCGCGGAGATGGTTCATTCTACGGTACGACGTTACGCTACAACCTGCTCCAATGGAAGGACCATAACCCAGCAGACAACAATCCCTGGTTTTTGGACATCATCGGTTCATTGAGTCGCGAAAGAAGCAAGGTTAGACCCTCGTTGGGTACGTCTGCTGACGTCGATATGGATCTGTATGGGATTGTGGCAGAGATACATCATTCCACAGAAAAGGGTTCTAAGACGTCATTTCTGGCCAGCAGGCTTGAGAGCTTTGGCGGTTCTGACAAGAACGAATTCGACAAGGCAAGGGTAAATGCCGACCCTGACTTCGCAATATACACACTATCCGCGTCCCACTCACGTTTCATTGACGCAAATGGGATCCACGAGTTGAGCGGTTCCGTCAGGAGCGTCACCTCCAATGAGCGCCTGATCCCTGCGAAGATGAGCACGTTTGGCGGGTTGTACTCGGTCAGGGGTTATGAAGAAGATGAAATTGTCGCCGATGGCGGGATAATTGCCTCGGCCCAATACAAGTTCAACTTGAGCAAATATCTGTACGGTGAAGACCACGTCGGCAGTCAGAACGCTGCCAAGTCCAAAGATTGGCCGCCCAGCGTATCTCTGTTGGCTTTCGTTGACCACGGACGAGCTAAGATCAAGGACCCGGTTCCAGGCGAGACAAGGGCTCGCGACTTGTGGGGGGCGGGATTGGGCGCGACTGTTGAGGTGGGCGAAAACGCATTCGGCGGTTTCTACTATTCTTGGCCTCTTCGCGGTACTAACGATACCGACAGAGGCGAGGGTCGTTGGAATTTCAATTTCCGGTACCTTTGGTAGATGAATCAGAGGTGAGATTAGTCGCACGGCTCAGCCATTCGGCTTTCGCTCTCGCATATCCCAGCGTGTGGGTTTACCAAACTGGGCTGTTCCGAAAGGTTACCCAAAGCAACAAGCGAAGCTTTACCGCGCGTGCACCACGCGAAGTGTGGGCAAGGCATTATATTCCAGTAGATAGCTATAATGCGCCCAGGTGAGCCGGGTCTTCTGGCTACTGCGTCGCAACGCAGTGGTATACACCTCTTTTAGTCTGGCCGTCAGCCCCAGTGACTCGTTCTTATGCTTCACCGCAAAACGTCCATCTCGACTTCGACCGCAGTAATATGTGAAGCCCGGGAAAAAGGGGTAGATCATTTCGGCGTCACTCCAGCGCCCCGCAGGTATAGGTTCTGTGTGTGCTATGATTTGCTCAAGATGGAATTCATCGGTCGGAGAATGGGGGTTTTGGAGGGAGAAATTGGGGTATGAGTACCTGCCAATACAGCCTATTCCTTCTTCTTCAGTAGCTTGTCTAATTCAGCGAAGAACTCGTGCAACTCCTTCTTCTCTTCCTCTGTCCCATACTTTTCTATGTATTGGATTCTCTTACCCAAATACTCGATCATTAGAAAAGGAACAAAGGGGGCCGCCACTACGTTCGCAAGACCTTTGACTGGATCTTGATCCTCGTCTTTTCTGAACCACTGTACTAATGCATCACCCAGTTCATCAATATCTTTCCTCAGAGCTTCTTCACTGTCTTTCTGGATTGAGAGCGGTTCTTTTGC
>Ga0315291_10004275_pt1 | contig 18243 bp, 13 predicted proteins | sample YL17G12_20_MG_FD_203070 | JGI IMG/M metagenome (GOLD analysis project Ga0315291, IMG submission 203070) | Sediment microbial communities from Yellowstone Lake, YNP, Wyoming, USA - YL17G12_20 | ecosystem: Environmental > Aquatic > Freshwater > Lake > Sediment | place: USA: Wyoming | collected...
GCGGCATTATTCACCTTTTTATTCAGCCTTTTGCTGGGTAATCGCAAGGGTGCCATTGTCTCTGCCATCGGGATTATTTTCTATACCCTCCTGATGGGTGCGAATGCAACTGTATTGCGTGCCGCCCTCCTCGGCATGTTTTCCTTGCTAGGTCATCAGTTTGGTAAGCGCCCGTCTTTCTGCACATCCTCCCTATGGTTGAATTTCGACCATCAGACCGGTATGGTCCGATGCCCATTGCCAGCCATCCCCAACCTTAAATGGATGGTCAAAAACGTGTTCTACGCTGATGATCTTCCCGCTCACATGTACCAGAAAGATGTAGTCGATCCTCTCTTCAAGCGGTTCTCCAGGGTTAGCGGTTAAGTCATCAATGCAGCAAGTCAGACCTTTATCATTTGGGTGAGCTGCGCGGTATGTGTCGGTCCAAACGCTGGCTAATTGCTTTATCTGAGGCGAATCTTCCCTGGCGTTAAAATCCCCCGCCACCACTGCAAAACCACTGGTATGCGCCTCCACAAAACTCCGTAAATCCTCTGCTTGGCCTGCATTTACCTTCGGGTTTTTGTCCGTCAGGTGAGCCACGTAGAAGGTCACCTCTCCCCACGGTGTGATTGCCATTACTCCGAGTGCAACCCGGCTCTCGAAGAGACCCGCCCGCAGCTGCAGTTCCGTAAACACCGTCTCCCTCAATGTAAAGCGGCTCAGGATCGCCTCTCCTTCCTCAAAGAAGATCAGATTCTTGTTCCCGTTTGCCCGGTAATATAGATAGTTATAGCCCAACTTTTGCGCCACCACTTCAGCAGCATTGCCCGTCCCTATCGTCCAGGGAACTTCCTGCAGCAGCACCACATCCGCATCCAATCGCCTGATTTCCGTAGCAATCAGATCCAACCTCAGCTTAAGGTCCTTGAAACTCGGAAACCCGTGCAGCATGTTCAATGATACAACCCGCAAAGGTCCTGCACCTGGCTCGACAGTTGTCGCACACCCTTCAGGGCAACCCTCGGGACCTCGTCCGGGTCTGCTGGCATTGATTATGTAGAGGGCAAGCAGTACCAGGATGATAACCAGGAGCAGTACCTTCACGATGAGCCTGATGCGGTTTTCCGATGACAATCTGGTTTGGTTTTGTTCCACGATGCAGCCTCCTGGTATCGTATCCTGCCTATCTGCGTATCTATTTCATCCCGTTTCTAGAACCAGAAATAAAGGAGGAATTGGTAAGGGTTTTTCTCCTCCCAAAATCCTGCCTTGCCCTCTTGGGAAAACGTCTGGGGATCCATCACGTAGCCTTCTTGCCCTTCAATGATAAACGAAATAGACAGTTTCTGCTTGGTTTGTACATATTAGTAAACGTCATTAAGCCAGTCATTTCCCTGTGAGGTATTGCTCGCCAAGCCTGCCAACGGCAGGGTTCCCCTCCCCATGTCCCGCACCGACTTGTACTTATAACCCTGAACGCAGATTACTTTTTACTTCGGTCTCCACCATTCTGCTTATTCGTTCACTTTTCGCGGATCCATACCCGATTTTCTCTTTTGTTTTATGACATCGGCAAGGATGGATTAATGGCGTTATTCATCGCCTTTCTCATTTGTAAGGCATGAGTATCTCTTCACGATTGTGCAAAAATTTAAAATGTGCTAAACTGAATGTAGATTTCATTATATATAAAAGGAGAGGCAGCCATGGCCGATAAAATCCTGGTCGTCGATGACGATCCCGATACCGTCAAGTTCATCAACATCATGTTGAGCCGCCTGGGTTATACGGTGGTTGCCGCCACCTCGGGCATGGAAGCCCTGGAACGGGTGCAGGTTGACCATCCCGACCTCATCATTCTCGACGTCATGATGCCCGGCATGGACGGTTATGAGGTCAGTCGCAACCTACGCCGGAACCCAAAAACCGCCACAACCCCAATCCTGATGTTCACCGCCAAGACCACTATCGAGGATAAACTGGCTGGGTATGATGCTGGTGTGAACCTTTACCTCACCAAACCCATCCACCCGATTGACTTGCAAGCCAATATCCGCAACCTGCTCACCCAAAAGCTTTCCAAGGCTGAAGCCACAGGTGATCATGGTTATGTGGTAGGCATCCTCTCCGCAACCGGGGGTGCAGGTGTATCTACGGTGGCATTGAATTTGGCAATCACTTATGCCAAAAAATATAATGCCAAGGTCATTGCAGCCGAGATGAAACCCGGGCAAGGCTCTTGGGCTTTGGATCTGAATCTCACAGAGCCGGTTGGGTTGGCCAATCTGCTCGGCATGGAGCTGGAAGACATCACCATGGAGGCCGTATCCAAGGAGCTGATCCAGACGAACTTCGGGATCAAAGTATTATCCGCCTCCAACCAGACTGAAAAAGTGGAATATGCTGCCGCCACACCCCAACTAGAGCTTGTGCTCGGCTTCTTAGCCAGCCTGGCTTCAGTGGTGGTTTTGGATATCGGCACCAGCTTCCATCCGGGCTTCAATGCCATCTTGAATAAATGTAATGAGCTGATCATGGTCGTTGAGCCCCAGCCAGTGCCCATCAAACGCTCCAAAATCCTCGCCAGCGAGCTTCATCTCAAAGGCTTCGGTAGCATAAAGACCATGAGCACGGTTCTGGTAAATCGCACCCGCTCTGATATCGTCTTGAATATCAGCCAGGTGGAGCAAATCTTGGGATATCCTGCCGTCATGGGTTTTCCCCCCGTGGTTGAGCAAGCTTATCGGGCAGCAGACCGTGCGGTTCCTTTAATAACAGTCCAGCCCGATGGGATCATTGCCATGCAATTCAACACATTGGCGAGTCAGATCAACGAGCGTGTTCCTACTCATTAAAACTATTTTCATTTAATCCTGGTCATCCCTGACGTATAATCCTGATAATCTGTGATTCTCAGGAGGGATAATGGTATGGACAAACCTACCCGTATCGAGCATGATACCCTTGGGGACGTTACCGTTCCTGCAGACGCTCTATTTGGTGCCCAAACCCAGCGTGCCGTGAACAATTTCAACATTTCTGGGCTTCGACCCTGGCGAGCTTTTATCTGGTCAATGGCGGTCATCAAGCGCGCTGCTGCTGAAGTGAACCTCAATTTGGGTTTGTTGGATAGCGATATCGCAGCTGCGATTATTACTGCTGCTCAGGAAGTCATCGACGGCAAATGGGATGACCAATTTGTGGTAGATCCCTTTCAAGCCGGTGCCGGTACCAGCCACAACATGAATATGAACGAGGTAATTGCCAACCGTGCCACCCTCCTCCTGGGTGGTAAGCTTGGGCAATATCTGGTGAATCCCAACGACCACGTCAACATGTCACAATCAACCAATGACACCATCCCTACCGCCATCCGCTTGGGTTGCCTATGGCGACTTGAGGAGTTGTTGGGAGCAGTTGATGAGCTTGCAGCCGCCTTGCACCAAAAAGCGCAAGAATTCGATGGTATCGTCAAATCAGGTCGCACCCACCTGCAGGATGCCGTGCCAGTCCGTCTCGGGCAGGAATTTGGCGCTTACGCCACCGCCATCCAACGAGATGGAGAACGCATCCGATACGCCGCTGAGGGTCTACGCCGCCTTGGGATCGGAGGTACGGCTACAGGTACCGGTTTGAATGCACATCCGGAGTATCATAACCGCATGGTCCATCGTCTCTCCGAGTTTACCGGTCTAGCCTTATCCGATTCAGATGACCTGTTCGAATCAATGCAATCCATGGCAGATGCTGCCAGTTTCTCCGCCGCTTTGCGGACTATGGCCATCACATTAACCCGCATTGCTAATGATTTCCGCTTGCTTGCCTCCGGTCCATCCACCGGCCTGGATGAGCTTCACCTCCCGCCTGTGCAGCCTGGTTCAAGCATCATGCCTGGAAAAGTTAACCCGGTCATGGCTGAGATGCTGAACATGTCAATGTTCCATGTTCAGGGGTGTGACCTCAGTGTGTCATTAGCCTCCCAGGCTGGTCAGCTCGAGCTTAATGTGATGATGCCCATCATTGCCCATAACTTGTTTGAGATGATGCAGGTGATGATCGGAGCCATTTCAGCGTTTACCCAAAAATGTGTGCGCGGCTTGGAGGCCAACCCCAATAAAGCTGAAGGCTGGCTGGCACGGAACGCGATCGTCGCCACAGCCCTCAACCCCCTCATCGGTTATAGTACCAGTGCTGCTCTGGTAAAGGAAGCCATGAAACGCAATATAACCATCCGTGAGGTGGCCCTCGAGAAGGTTACGGCAGGCGAACTCAGGCACATTAAGGAGGATCGCCTGGTCACCGCTGAAGAGATCGACCTTGCCCTGAAAGATTTTAGACACCTCACTTACGGCGGAATAGTTGGGCAATAAGACGATGAATTATCCGTGGAACGTGCTAGATTACCTGCGCATTGCGTAAGTCTTGCACAGTCTTTCCATCAAACCCCATTAATTCGTGCAGAATTTGTTCAGTGTGCTCCCCCAACATGGGTGGTGGGAGCCGGATGACCGGTGGCGCCGTAGGTATTTTTAGTGGGGATGCCACCATCTGGATCGTTCCAGCACTGGCGTGGGCAACATCGATCACCATTTCGCGGGCTTGCACTTGAGGATCTTCCAAGGTTTGGTCAATTGAGTTGATCGGTCCGCACGGCACCCCAATTTTCTCCAAGATGGCTAGCCAATGGGATATCTCATATTGACTAAATAACTCACCTAATAATGGGATTAAGTCACCCCTGTTTTTCACCCGGTTGGCATTGGTTTGAAAACGGATATCCTGCGCCCATTCTACCTTGCCTGCCTTTTCGCAAAATTGCCTCCATTGGTTGTCATTACCAATTCCGAGGGCAAAATATCCATCACTGGCTTTAAATGTCTGGTAGGGGACGATATTCGGATGTGCATTGCCATATCGAATTGGTTTTTCTCCAGATATCAAATAGTTACTACCCACGTTTACCAACCAGGCAATTTGTGAATCTAGCAATGAAATATCGATCCGTTGCCCCTTCCCACTCCTCAGGTGCTCAAACAGAGCAGCTAAAATGGCATTACATGCATACAACCCTGCTGTGATATCCGCAATTGCCACACCTACCTTGTACGGTTCACCATCTTCAGGTCCTGTGATGCTCATCAACCCACCTTGAGCTTGTATGATGAAATCATATCCTGGTAAATTGCGGTAAGGACCGGTATAACCGTAACCAGTGATGGTGCAGTAGATCAACCCAGGTCGTAAACTCTGCAACGCATCATAGCCCAATCCCCATTTTTCCATGGTGTCTACCCGAAAGTTTTCCACCAAGATATCACTCTGCCGGATCAAATCTTTGAGGATGTGTTGACCGCGTTCAGATTTAAGATTGAGCGTCATGCTGCGCTTATTACGGTTGACACATAAGAAATATGCCGACTCTCCCCCTTTTGCGAATGGCGGACCCCAATGTCGTGTATCATCACCCAACCCGGGGGCTTCAATCTTGATGATATCTGCCCCCAGGTCACCTAGCATCATCGTACAGTATGGTCCAGCTAAGACACGACTGAGATCCAGTACTCGTACGCCTTCCAGTAGGGGATTGCGTTCGCTGCCAATCATGCTAATAGCGAAGCAAAGCCCCAATATTTTCAAAACCGTTTACTTTATGCTCGTGCTGAACTACTTCCACTTCACCTCCAGCTTTCATCACTTTATATACCGCCATCTCGACTGCATCCGATATTCGTTCAAATTTCGACCCACAAAATTGGCAGGCAGGCAATTCTTGAGCTGTTATGTACCCACAACCGAGGCAGCGATATCCCGACGCCCGATAGCCGTCCTGTATGACGAGTGCCTGCACACGTCCATCGTGCACTGCCCCCAGAGTATCATCCAGATTAAGTACTCCGCCGCGGTCTTTGGCTGCCCCGGTCACCAGTTTCTTCAACAACTGTTCTTCCTTACGATATTCAGCCTCCTTACCGATTTGCATTGCCCGCTCTAGTACCTCCACTTTACTTGCCGTCATGCCCATTGGAAATGTACCAACTATCAGGCTTTGCCAGCTTTTTGGTAATTGGTTGCGTAGATAGGCGATATTTTCCTCCGTACCTCCAATCAAAACACGCCTTACATTATTTTCACTGAAAAAATGGGCTGCAAATTCAGCTACACCACGGATATTGCGCTCGGCAACTTCATCTTCATACCGAGTTTGGCCGGTTACCCCGCCACGCACCCCGGGCTTCGCAGAAGCCCCACCTCTCTTGGTATGCCTAACGCTTTCGCCCAATATTCCTTCCTGTTCCCTGAGCTCACCGAGATGGAATGAAAACAACCTGGCACCCTGCTTATCCACCAATACAACCCCATAACCACCGTAGTAATTCAGAAGTGATGCCAAAGGTTTAACATATGGACGATCACTAACGATGACCTGATTACGTATCGGGATTGCCAGAGAATATGCCCTGAAGAATTTGTCTGGGGCACAAGAAAACACTGCTACACTTCGACCAATCCAGTCAAACTCTCTACTGAAATAATTTTCAACTGCCAGTACATCCGAGGTTAAATCTATGTCTTTTAACATGCTCCTTAAATTCAATTTATACGCATCTGAACTGCTTTCTGTTGGATCGGTATTCAGGTAAACGCTGAACACCTGGTGATCCGTCTGATAACCTAGTAATTCTTTCAGGTTCGTTTCAGTTAACATATAATACTCCTCTCTTAACGAAGGTTATATGGGATGACTAACCTACGAACGCTTAAGTTCCTGGAATAGCTCTTTTTGTCGTGGAGTCAGGTTGTGGGGGATTTTGACCTTGATATGAGCGTATAAATCGCCCATATTGCCAGGGGAATTTAACCGCGGGAATCCTCGACCTGTCAACCGAATGCTCTGTCCAGGTTGAATCCCCGCTGGAATGGTCAGGACCACATTCCCCGAAAGTGTCTGGACATTTATTTCACCACCTAACACCGCAGTATAAAGATCTATGGCGACTTCTGTATGCAAATCATTTCCCTTTACTTCAAACCGTGGATCTTCAGCTACCTGTAACACCAGATACAAGTCGCCTTTTTGTCCAGCGGTACCGGTGGGGATGGTATTAGCCACCCTAACTTTGGTACCAGTTTTAGCACCTGGAGGGATCTTCACCATCAACCGATGCCCATCGATCTCGATTTGGCGGGTTGTCCCTTTATAAGCCTCTGTCAAGCTGATGGTAACATCCTGCTGGTAAGCAGGAATCTGTGTACGCCGATTCCGTTGAGTTGATCCTCTACCAGTCGAAGGAACCCCCATATCGGGCATCCCGCCAAATATCCTCCGGAAGAATTCTGAAAATTCGTCTCCCAGGATATCTTCTAACCCGCCCACACCAACGCGCACATTGCCAGAAGGGCTATTAGTGAACCAATCTTCCCATTTAAACCCACCAGCTGGTGCCCCACCTTGCTGCCATTGTGAATAAGATTCACCCAATTGGTCAAAGCGCGATCGTTTCTCTGAGTCACTCAAGACCTGATAAGCTTCATTAATTTCCTTGAAGCGTTCTTCCGCTTTTGGATTCCCAGGATTACGATCAGGATGGGTCTTTAATGCCAGCTTTCGATATGCGCGCTTAATATCATCTTTGTTGGCGTTACGCTCGACACCAAGTATCTTGTAATAATCTTTGTATTCCATATAATATCCACCACCACTATATGGCTAAGCATGGCTTAATGCTGATGAACTCTAATTACATTGTATGCTCATCTGGCATGCGAAGTCAAGCATTCAGGCCTGATTCTTACAAAACTCTAACTCATTTCATGATTAAGCCTGGAATCATCACGTTAATTTTATAAACATGCTATGATTAATCTCTTGGAGACATAGAAACTGTACACGCTGCTGATTGAAAGTGGCCGGCAGGTCATCAGTAATAACTCCTATATACCTCCAAAAAATATGACCAATTTCTATTAAATGTGATCAATATATGGCAACTACCCCTAGATTATTGATATATGCTCTGCCCGAACACGCTGGGTTGCTCGATCCATCAGCTCTAACTGCAACGAGTTATGATGTCACCTCAGTTTCCCAGGCGCAGGCGGTCGAGTCATGCCTGATATCCGACCATCGCAATGCTGTGCTGATCATCATCCATCCATCGGCTACCGAAGGTTTACAATATTCCGAAACGTTACTACACACCTATCCATTTTTACCCATCATACTGATCACCAGTGAAACTAACCCATCTTTTTTAAGGCAAGCTTTGGTAACAGGAGTTGCTGATTACCTGACCACGCCAGTTGATCCAGCCAGCTTGCTCTGTGCTGTAGAACATGCTCTTGTCCGCTATCAATCCATGAAAGCAGGACTCACCTTTACGCAGGCGTTGAACGATCTGGAGGATGGTTTTGTCCTTGTGGACCTGGATACACGCTTGCTCCTGGTCAATCAATCCGCCCGCCGAATTTTTCATATTCAAGAAAGTCAACCTGAAGGAAAGATGGTGGACGAAATCTTTAATCATCCAGATTTCCTGGATATTTTTAAACCATATAGGACTTTCCCTTATCGTAATGAAATTTCAATGGAGGATGGCTGCGTATATAGTGCCCATTCGAGCTTAATACCCGATGTCGGAATTGCTGTGAACATGCAAGAAATTACCCATCTGAAAGAGCTAGATCGCGTTAAAACAGATTTCGTGAACACCGTCTCACATGATTTACGCTCTCCATTAACCGCGGTATATGGATTTATCGGTTTAATCGACCGTGTCGGCCCTATTAACCAACAACAAGCTGAATTTATCCGCCACATTCAAACCAGTTTGCAACATATCACCTACTTAATCAATGATTTATTGGAGCTTGGTCGTTTGGAAGCCGGTTTTGATTTGCAAATGGTGGATGTCAACCTGAAGGATATTCTCATGCAAGCCATGGGTAACCTTGAATACCAATATAATGAAAAAATGCAGGACGTGGTTCTATCTGTTCCGGATGATGTTCCAACAATTATAGGCAATCCCCTCCACTTACAACGCATGGTTACCAATCTTATCGAAAATGCGATAAAGTTCACCCCCCCTATGGGCAGGGTTCAAGTCAGCTGTAGAGCTGAAACTGGCCAGCTAATTCTTGAAGTCGCTGATTTTGGTCCCGGGATCCCCCTCGCAGATCAACCTCATATCTTTGAAAAATTTTACCGGGGTAGCAACCTTTCGCAGGATACACCAGGAACTGGATTGGGGTTATCGATTGTCAAATCGATCATCGATAAACATCAAGGACGCATTTGGTTGGAGTCCTCACCCCTTGGAACGACTTTCTCAGTTATCCTTCCAATAAAATAATCCTCATCTTCAGTCATCCCTGACAGGTTCCGATAGTGGGGATGATTGTGCTTAAATGACTGCCTCCGCTGGGGTGGTGAGGTACCCAGCGGAGGCTTTCGCCAAAGGAGGAAACAGCAACGAGTGTAAGCGTTTGGATGATACCTTGGCTCACTTCTCGTTCATAATGATACCGCAGGAGGTATATATTTCTTATTGTCAACTGTCATTATTTATATGTGACATCTCTCACAATCTATTTTGTGACTTTTGGTAGTAATCACATAAAGATTGCAATACACATATTTCGCAAGCAGGCTGGTGTGGGTGACATACTTCACGCCCCAACCGGATAATATTTAGATGAACCGCTTGGTAAGTCTCAGGTGGAAAGATTTCTGCCAAATAACTATGCGCTTTTTCATTAGTCATTTTCTCGGGTCGAAGGCCAATTCGACCCGTCACCCTTTGAATGTGCGTGTCCACAGGAAAAGCAGCCTTCCCCAACGAGAATAATAGTACGATGGATGCTGTTTTTGGTCCGACTCCATTAAATTTCTCTAACCAGTCCCACGCCTCGTTGGCGGATAAATCCTTCAAAAAATCCAGGTCGAGCGAGCTTCTCTCAGCAGTAATCTCGCGTAATATCTTTTGAATGCGCGGCCCTTTCTGGTTTGATAATCCTGCTGAGCGAATTGCCTCGACCACTACCTCAACCTCAGCATCGCGCACTTTTTCCCAAGTTCCAAAACGTTTTTTCAGCTGATTGAATGCCCGATCTCGGTTTAGATCGTTGGTATTTTGCGATAATATCGTCGAGATCAATTCATCCAAAATCGGCAAGGGGTTCCGCCAGGAAGGCTCACCATATAAATGCAATAAACGGTGATGTACCTCGAGTGCGCATTCTCTTAGATTCATTGTTCGTTTTCTAACTTAAAACAAGGCGCTGCCCAACCCACCTTCAGCTTTCGCCAATTCTCCACCGGAAATTCAGGCCCGAACTCGGCCAACTTTTCCAAATCCTGTGCCTCAAATACACCTAATTGATGTAATATCTCGAGGGTTACAGCCGGTCGAACGTGACCTCTTGGATCACCAGCTGGGAAATTATGACCTTTTAAATCCCCATCAGATATCTTAAATGCTACCCCCAAGGCCGGTGAACCTGGTTTGATTGCACCAGGCATAATTCCAAATGCCTGAAAACCTTCGGCACCCCCCTTGCATATGACTCGTCCTTGGGCGGCTTGCATAAGTGACGTATCGAAGTTATCCGGACCCCCAATCATATCGGGGTAAGTGATCATCGCCTTAGTGATCAAGTGACAGGTTTTGGCCCGTTTCTCTGCTAATCCATCAGGTTGGCACAAGCGGGCAAAGGCAAGCGCTGTGCTGTGTAATGGCAGAGCAAAGTTGGGAGCTGAACAACCATCAATGCCGATATGTATTTCTTCAGGCATAAGATCTGACATTTCAGCCAACGTAGATAAAATCTTACGCTGCACAGGGTGATTTGCATCGATATATGCCATGTGATCGCGACCGGTCTGAATCCCCAGCATTCGTGAATACGCCAGCATTCCGGTATGTTTCCCTGAGCAATTATGCCGGTTCGGTGTTAGCGCTTCTCCACGCTCACGCATTGCTTCTGCTGTCTGCCTATCATAAACAATATGTGTGCCGCACATTAAGTCCGCTTCACTTACCCCGGTCTTGGCTTGTATGGATCTGACTATTGCAACATGCGCATCCGTACCAGAATGCGAGGCGCATAAAAGCGCTACTTCTTGTAGTGTCAACCCATAGTATGACATACCCCCATTTTCCAAAAAAGGAAGCGCTTGCAAAGGCTTTGCCGAAGAGCGGGTGAAAGTCACTAGTTGAGGGTCACCATACCAGGCGACCATCCTGCCTGATGGTTCCATGACCGCAATAGCCCCAAAATGCTGAGATTCTACGATATCGCCCCGCGTTAATTGAAAGATGAGCCGATAAGATGAATTTGTCATATTTATTTTTCACTCACCACTGGAATCACTCGGACGGTAACGGCGGGCATAATACTGAAACAATCCATGTCGGTATCGTTGATAATATTGATCGTGTAATTCTGTCGGAAAGGTTAAATCAGATAGCAAATTGGGGATCAGGAGCTCTACGTCAGACGTTGGAGCCTTCCGCTTGACCAGCCGGTCCAGACCTTTGAGGATGCTCTTCAGATGGCGTTGTTGAGTCTTTACTGCATCTTGTGAAATTTCACCTCCCCTTCCACTGACCACAGTATATTCACGGTAGGATTTCATCAGTAGATCCAGCGTTTCAATCCATGCGGGAATATCTGCATTGGTTAAAAAAGGAGGTTGGTTGAGCAAGACTACATCTCCGACAAAAACTACTTTTGCTGATGGTATTACTACCCAGGTACCACCAGGTGCGGGCCCTGCATGGTATTCAATAAAGACTTCTTGCTCTCCCCAATGGAGGGTTATTTTGTGGGTAAAGGTGATATCGGGCAATGCCCAACGTGTCCCGACCACGTCATCATAGGTCTCCCAGACCGAACCACTTTCAGTGTTTTGACCTTTGAATACAGAAGGTCGTCCACGAAAAACTTGGGCAGTCTTTTGGTGTGCGATGATCGTACACTCCATAGACCTTGCACCTAGAGTTCGGTCTGGATGTGCATCCAGGTTGACCAGCATACGGCTTGGTTTACCGCCCAAATTATAGAGCAGGTTCAGCCAGGCTCGCGCATCTTCCGCACGCAAAGGAGCATCAATCAGGATCGTCCCCATTGGTAGGAGGATTGCTCCTACCGTGACCCCTGGATATGCATTTTCGATATAAATACCGTGTTCAATCTGCTGCATAATTTTCTCTACGGTCCATGTTTTGTAGATTGGTCAGGTTTTCATAACGGGTAGGATGAATACAAATCGGGAGCCAACTCCGAGCTCGCTTTCGACCCAAATTCTGCCGCCATGCGCTTGCACTGCCAAACGGCAATAGGCTAATCCAAGGCCTAACCCTTTCGGGCCATTTTCTGCCTTTAGGCGGGTGAATTTATCAAAGATACGTTCGTGCTCAGAGGCGGGAATCCCTGGTCCATGATCCTGAACCCATAAACGGACATGATCATCTTCCTGTTGGGCACCGACCTCAATATTACTGCCAGGAGGTGAGTATTTACTGGCATTCTCCAACAAATTGGTCACCACCCTGCGGATCATATCCTGGTCAACCAAAACATTGGGGAGATTTTTATATAGTTTATAACTAATGGATTGGTTTTTATTATTTACCGTCGACTCGATTGCCTCAACTGCCTCATAAACCAAATCGGAGACGTTTGCGCGCATTCTTTTCCCGATAGGTTGTCCCGCTTCCAAAATGCTCAAGTCCAACAACGACTCAGTCATCCGTTGGATTCGCTCAGTTGAACGCATAGAAATCTCTAACAACGATTTCATTGCTTTATCACCCGATGGCAGCATTGTGTCTAATAAATCCAAGCTCGAGACAACATTAGCCAGCGGTGATCTTAAGTCATGGTAAATCATCGAAATCAGATCATCCCTGAGGGTATCAAGCTTTTTTTGCTCAGTAATATCACGCAATATCCACTGCAAGCGTGATATATCTTCGGTTTGAATTTCACGAACATATACTTTTGTCGGCACCTGATGCCCACTGGCAGTACATAAATTTGATTCGTAGGACAACGTCTTGCCTGAATGAAGCTGATTAAAATCCTCACCGACCAAATCATTGTCAATTTTATGGATTTGGTTAATTCGCATTGATCGTAAATCTTCTTTACTATAATCAGAGGTCAACACAGCTTTACGGTTTGCTTCTAAAATCTCTCCTCTCCAGTTGGTGATTAAGATTGGATCAATGCTATCTTCGAACAATTCCTGGTATCTCTGATGTGCTGCTTGAAGCTGCTCAAATAATTGAGCATGGCGAATGGCAGTACCCGCCAGGTTGGCTATCCCTGAGAGGATGAGCAGAGAATCCTGATCAAAATCCCCCTCTTTCGGATTGATTGCCTCCAATGTGCCAATCACCTTTCCTCGGTAATGGATTGGGGCACACATGACTGCTTTGGAGATTATCCCTTTTACCTGGTCAGTTTCGGGGTCAAATCGATTGTCCTTGCTCACATCTTGGATGATCGCACCTTCATCATGTTCTACAACCCAACATGATATTCCACGTTCTATTTTATGAGGTAATCTACCCGATTGAGTCTTTTGCCATCCCTTTACAGCTTTAAGTTCTACGTTACCACTTTGGAGGTCGACCAATGTCAGCATTACTGCCTGCACATTTATCGCCATATCAGTCTGTTCCAGAATGCCCAAAAATACATCTTCTAAATTCAAGCTGGCAGATATCCCGGATGCACTTTTTGCCAGGGTGGTCATAACTTCTGCATGTCGCTGGCTTTCAGTATACAGCCGGGCATTAAGCACCGCTATTCCAGCCTGGTCAGCGATAGCTTGCACCAAGGCAACATGCTCAGATGTGAAGAAACCTGGTTGTGGATGAACCAGGGTCAGGATGCCTACCAGCTTGTCACGCGTGAGTATGGGTGCACTGACTGCAGATTTAGGTAATTGTTTTTCGTCGTCCTCATATTGGCGTGGCATCCAACGAGAATCCTGATTGGTATTTTCAACCAATGCCACCTGTCGTTCTCGCATAACCCAACCTGATAGACCTCTTTCAAGTGTATCAAGCAGGCGCTTTGTAGTATGGTTGTGGATCGTATCCCCCGCAACAATCGCTGAATCAACCGGCGTTCCGTTGTCATCCAATACGATTATGGAACCGTTTATTGCCCCAACGTTTTGCATGGATAAAATCAGGACTCGTTCCAAGAGTGTACGTAAATCCAGCGCTGAGCTCAGCTCGCGGCTGATATTGTAGAGCAACTCCAGGGAAGAGCGGGTCGAATTATCCTCTGTAATATCCGGAAGTCGTTTATTCATCCAAATGGCAGCCCAATCTCAGTATAGCATAGTTCCTAATCACCCTGAGATAGATATCCTTGGGAAATCCATGAGTAAAACTTCTAACGCCAGGCGTGAGTTTACATTACGATCAATTCGTTCCATAGTATTCTCGGTGGCGCTTACGTAGAATCGTGCTTTGCTCAATCCAATCTCATTTGCCAGTCTCTTGAGCTGGGTAAAATAATCCAGGTTAGTTATCGTGTCGGTTATTCCCGTGGCACAAATGAGCACATCCCGCCAAAATGTAAGCCAGACTTGCAGCTCACTTCGTAATTCTTCTTTATCCCTAACCCTACCGGTAGCAAATGCGAATCGTTCGCCGCGTGAGCTGGCGAGTAATTGGATTAGCTCTTCTAAAAAGGATTGCCTTTGTTCGAGCAATCTGGGTTGCTCATATAATCGAATCGCATATCCAGGACGCCCCCCAGAAACATGCGCCAGTTTATCAGCACTGTCTTGTGGTACACCCTTGATGACCTGCAAACCTGTGGAGGTCTCATTCAAAGGCACCGGGCGTAGACGAATGACTTCACATCGTGAAACGATCGTTGGCAGGAGACTTTCCACGCTCTTCGCGGTTAAGATGACCACCACTTGCGGTGGAGGTTCTTCCAGCGTCTTCAGCATCGCATTAGCAGCACTGGCGTGTGCTTCTTCAAAGCGCAGGATCAACGCCACCCGGTAACGCGCCTCGTATGGAGCTAATGACAGGCTGTGTTGCAACTCACGCACTTGATCGATTCTCAAAATCTCCCCCTCATGTTCAGTCTCTACCACCGTTAGATCCGGATGCTGCATCACCTCAAGCCGCTTGCAGGCTGAACATTTCCGGCATGGCTGACCAGGTGTTGGTGGTTTGAAACAATTTAATCCTTGGGCGAATCGCAGTGCTAGTGTTCGCTTTCCCACACCTTGTGGTCCAGTGATTAGATATGCGTGTCGTTCTCGGCCATAAGCCACATGCCCTGCCAGCAAGTTAACAGCCCATTCATTCCCTATCATGCCCCAATCCATGCTGTGATTTTAGCCCAGAGCCAGAATCTTGACAACCAGCAACCCTAAAATATAAAGCTGCTAGTCCTCCACCCCCGACCCCTCCCCTGGCATGGAAGAGGGATAAAGGGGGACAGGTAAGCACGAAATATATCGCATTTTACAAGTATGGTAGAATTTGCCGGATGGACCTACTCGCTGGTCTAAATACGCAACAGCAACAGGCTGTTATCGCAGGTTTGGGTCCGGTGTTGGTAATGGCGGGACCCGGTTCTGGTAAGACACGTGTTCTCACCCAACGCATCGCATACTTGATTGGTAAGATGGGAGTACGGCCTTATAACATTCTGGCAGTCACGTTTACCAACAAAGCCGCCCGTGAGATGGAAAATCGGGTAATTAATTTATTGGGAGAAAGTGCCCGCGGAGTGACCCTGGGAACCTTCCATGCTACTTGCGCCCGTATCCTGCGCCGTGAGGCAGAGCATCTGCCATTCAATTCAAACTTCGTCATCTTTGATGAAGATGACCAGATGGGATTGGTCAAGCGTGTCATTTCTGACTTGAACCTGGATGATAAGCAATACCGGCCTCTGGCGATCCTGAATTCTATCTCCAATGCAAAAAATGAATTGATCCTTCCTGATGAATATCCACTTCAAACCTATCGCGACGAAGTCGTTAAACGGGTATACATTGGCTACCAGCAAATGCTCCTGACGAACAATGCGGTGGATTTTGATGATCTGCTTCTTTACACCGCTTTCTTATTGGACGATAACCCTGCTGTGCGCGAACGCTATGCCCGCCGGTACGAGCACGTCTTGGTGGACGAATTTCAGGATACCAACCTGGCTCAATACGTCCTGTTAAGAAGGTTATCCTCTCACCACAATAACATCTTCGCGGTCGGGGATGCCGACCAATCAATTTATCGTTGGCGCGGTGCAGATTATCGCAATGTCTTACGCTTCGAACAGGATTATCCTGATGCCCAGGTCATTCTACTGGAGCAGAATTACCGTTCTACCCAACAAATCCTGGATGTAGCTATGGCGGTCATCGACCCGAACCCAAACCGCTCCCCAAAAAGATTATTTACCGAGCGCAGTGAAGGTCTAAAGGTGATGTTGCATGAGACGTATGATGATCGTCAGGAAGCCTCATTCATCGTCGATACAATCGCCAGTCTTGTTGGGCGCCAGCAAATTAAACCGGGGGATGTGGCGGTCATGTACCGTACAAACGCCCAATCCCGTTTGCTGGAGGAAGCTTTTCTCCATGCCAGGTTGCCGTACAAACTCGTCGGAGCCCAACGATTCTATGGCCGTCGTGAGGTCAAAGATATCATTGCATACATGCGGCTGGTGCATAACCCAAATGACGAGCCGAGTTTACTCAGAGTCATCAATGTGCCTCCGCGTGGTGTTGGTGATAAAACCTTACAAGTCTTGCGCACCCAAGCACAGAAAATCAGCCTGACCCCTGGCGAACTTTTGTTCCAGATGGGTCGCGATGGAGAGCAATTCAAAGCCACTTTCCCACATCGAGCCATGATCATCCTGGTGGGTTTCGGAGAGTTACTATCGCGCTGGATTACTCAGGTGGGTGAGCTTGACCCGCTCAAGATCATGGATCGCATTATTGATGAAACCGATTATCATGCGTATATTGATGATGGCACGGATGAAGGCAACGACCGCTGGGAAAACGTGATGGAGTTGCGCCGCCTCGCTTCGGAGTACCAGGATAGAACACTGAGTGAATTCCTCGAAAACATCGCCCTTGTCTCTGATCAAGACACGATTGAAACCAGTGCTAATGTACCCACTCTGCTCACATTGCACGCAGCTAAAGGCTTGGAATACCCGGTAGTATTTATCTCTGGATTAAACGAAGGTACACTTCCCCATTCGCGGTCTTTTGACGATCCAGAAGCCATGCAGGAGGAACGAAGGCTATTATATGTAGGCGTCACCCGTGCGAAAGATAGGCTTTACTTGGTATATGCTCAAAACCGAAGTGCATTTGGATACCCAGACCCTGTTGAGCCATCTCGTTTCCTATCCGACATCCCAGATACTCTCCTGGATGATACCAGCTCCTTGCGAACCATGCGACTATCGAATATGACCAGTTTTGATTCGAAAAAAATTCAGTGGGAATCAAAGCGCCCCGGAGGAGCAAGTGTCATTTTACAAAGATACCATGCTGGTGCACATGTTCAGCATCCAGTTTGGGGAGATGGGATGGTGTTAAGCAGTCGCATCCAGGATGATGATGAGATAGTGGATATTTTTTTCGAGAATTTAGGCATGAAGCGTGTAGCTGCTTCCCTGGCTAATCTAAAAATGAAAGGATAGCCATAATCACCTCACAACTCACGCATAGGGTCAGGTTCGGAGGACCGAGTTATGCTTTTTTAATAATCCGCTGTATAATCCTCTCATGCCCATACTCGATTCCCACTCTCTGGAGATCATTAGTAGAAGTACTGAACAGACCCGGCGGGTGGGTATGCGGCTTGGAGCATTACTACAGCCTGGCGCCATGGTCGCCCTGGTAGGTGAGCTTGGATCAGGGAAAACCACACTGGTACAAGGGATTGCAGCAGGCTGGGGATCACTCGATCCAGTCTCCAGCCCAACTTTCGTGCTTGTCAATGTCTATCGACATACAGAAGGTTTGCGTCTTTTTCACCTGGATGCTTACCGTTTGAACGGTCCAGCCGAAGCGGTTGATCTCGATTTGGAGAATATGCTTGACCAAGGCCCCATAATTGTCGAGTGGGCGGAGCGCGTCCAGGCAGTTTTGCCTGAGTATGGTTTATGGGTCCACCTGAATTATATTGATGATGTCCAGCGGGATTTGATATTCTCTGCTCGAGGCCAGGATTATGAAGAACTATT
>Ga0315291_10004281_pt1 | contig 18233 bp, 21 predicted proteins | sample YL17G12_20_MG_FD_203070 | JGI IMG/M metagenome (GOLD analysis project Ga0315291, IMG submission 203070) | Sediment microbial communities from Yellowstone Lake, YNP, Wyoming, USA - YL17G12_20 | ecosystem: Environmental > Aquatic > Freshwater > Lake > Sediment | place: USA: Wyoming | collected...
TTGATTAGTTGATTGAGCGGCTGCTAGGTTAATAGTAAAAGTGGGCGTGGCTACTAAAGCCCCAGCACCAGTTAATGCGGTTGCAGGTACAGTGACTGTAATAGTTTCAGCAGCAGTTATGTTGTAAGTTGCTTGAGCGTCAAGTGTAATAGTAACTATTGTACTTGAAGTCTGAACTACGCCAGCGACACCTTGAAGTGCTTTGACTACGTTATTCCAGCCCAAAGCTTCTGATTGAGCTGAAGTGAGTCCGTTTATTATGTTCTGTCTTTGAGCGTCAAAAGTCGCACCCACAGTAACCCAAGTATCACCAGTTAAAGTAAGAATTATAGTCTTACCGCCAGTAACAATGTCTGCTTCAATGGCAGTAGTAACAGTTCCAGTTAAAGCAACAGAATTAGTGGGTTGAGTTTCTGTTAGATATTTACTAACACCATCTTCTCTAAGATAGTATGTTCCATCTTCTCTAAGATAGAAGTTTGCCATGATTTAAGTCCATTGACCAATAGATGTGAGCGTTGTAGAACCTACTCGGTTTGTTTGGAAGTATGAGCCTACACTTATGACTGCTGCGGCTGCCGTTGTTTGAGCAAAAGAAGGGATTATCGTTCCAGCAACAGTTACTTCAAAAGTTCCCTCTACTACAAAACATAATTCAACACTAGTACTAGTTGTGACAATATTTGTTGCTGTCTGAGTTGCAATAATGTGAAAACTTGAGCCTGCTGCACCACCAGTAGTCTCTGATATGGCAGTATTATCTGCTCCAACTGCCTGCCAAAGTACAGAGCCCAGTGTAGCTGTTCCTGCACCAATAAGTGAAAACTTACCATTACCTGAAGTAGCCGACATAGCACTCATAGCAATTAAACCCTTAAACATATATGTTCCAGTTTCAAGTGTAAGAGTGCCATTGGCTGGAGTTGTGAATATAGCTTGCTGTAAGGTGTTTGAGGTAAAAGTTCTAGTAGTATCAGCACGAATAAGTTGTGTGTTAGGTATTACTCCTCTGTTACCTAAGTCGTGTGTAAAGTAAAGACAGTCAGCGTCCATTTCAAATGCACCATCAGTCGGTGTTGTCATACTAGTACCAGGCTGTAATATAAGTGGTGATAGACTGGTTGTACCAGCTGCTAATGTTAATGAGCTAGTTAAAGTGTTAGGTGAACTATCTTTCATATAAGGTTCTCCGTCCCAAATACCAGCTGCTAATGAGTTACTCGTACATATCAATAAAACATCATTAAGTGTTGTGAGTGTTCTAACTAATCCACCACCATTGGCATTTATAGTTAGTGTACCTGTGGAGTTGTTATGTATCCAAAACTCATGTCCTATTGCTAATGTAGTAGCGTCTGGCAAGACAACAGTTTGTGTAGATGAAGAAGTAAAAAACTGAAGTAATGTACTAGCTACAGTTAATGTAGTAGTACCTCCAGTAGTTATAGTTGTTGAATATCCACCGTTTATTAAGTTTGCTACTTTTACTCTTTTATCTGCAGGAGTTCCAGTCATACTAGTAATAAGTAAAACTGCATCATTTCCTGCTACTGTTGTGACTTCTGTTTCTGCTGAAACTTTTATATCTGCCATGGTATCTCCTAGTTAAATGCGTAGTTAATTACTATTTCTGAGACGGCAACAGCAGTAGAACCTGCGTCAGTTGCCTCAGTCGTTGTTGCGAAAGCAATACCTGTTGAAAAGTTTATGCCTTGTGGTGGGAGTGGTATGTTCGTACCTGCACCAGCTGTGTTACCTGGAATTATGTATGTAAGAACAGGAACATCAGTACCAACTGTAGGAGCAGTAGCCTTATTGTAGAACTTTAAGTATCTAGCGGCAGCGTTTACATTAGAGGCTGAAATATGACCCAAAGTACCAGCTGAAGCCTTAATGACTGTAGCGTTCGTTGTGGCGGCTGAGACAAGTTTACCTGGAGTATAACCACCAGTAGAAGTAGCAGAAGTTTGTACAGCAAAAGTACCAGCGTTAGTAACTGCGTGTGAAGGTACTGAGGCCAGAGAAACAGGTAGGGTAATTGTGCTGGTTTTTAAGTTTACATCTAGTGAGTTTGTTGAAGATGTAATGAGGTTGCCTGAACCATCAGCAGTTCTGGTAACACCTATGACTTTAGTTGTTTCTGCGGTTAGAGTTGAGTTTACAGCAAATGCTGTGTTATCTGATGCAATAGTTACTCTTTGTGAACCAGTACCCGTAATACCATTACCCATTAGTGGAGTTATAGCATTTATTTGACCAACATTTACTGATTGGTTAGCTGCTAAAGATACAGGTAAAGTAGTAATTGCTGCCGCCCCATCAGATAATCTAACAAAAGCTGGAGTTCCTACTGGAGCATCTACTGTTAATGAGCCAGAGTTATCTGAGACAGGTATTACTGTTTGGTTAGAGGCAATAGCAACAGGGGCAGAACTTGCCATCGTTGTTTGACCATTTGGATTGTTAGGGTTAAATGCCATATATCTCCTATATTATAGCCCAGTTAGAGCCGTTACTTATTAAATCAACAGATGTATTACTTACTGGTAGGGTTGCAGATGCACTTCCATCTATTGTTTGTGCCGAAGTTGTTGCAATAGTAGTAGTTAGTGATGCGTCCACATTTTTGACTGTATATCTATTAGTATTACCAACAGCTGTAGGTAGGGTTAAAGTTGTAGTTCCAGATACTAGATATACATAATCTGTGCTTGCAGTTGCACCAGCAGTTGTTGGAGTTGAGATAGACGATACGCTACGAGTTATACCACCAGTAACAGTTCCACTAGTAACAAGTCCAAGATTAGACAATGCAGTAATAATATCACCTGTTTGTTGTACGACTGGAGTAGCATTAAAGAAACCTAATTTCTGTGATGTGGCTGTACCTATTTTTGTACCAGTAGTAGTGCCTACAGCAATTGTAGCAGCGTCAGCAAGTGTTAATGAACCTGCATTGTTTACTAAAAACTTACTTACTGAACCTACCTGTGCATCAATAAGATTTTTAGCACCTGAGCCAGTAGTTGTTTCAGTAGGGTTTATTAAAAGTGCTGTATAACCTGCTGTACTTGTTTGGTTGATTGCAGGGGCAATATATGTTGCAGCTGAAACACCTGAACTTGCGGTAGAGGTGTGCGAAAAAGATGTACCACCCCTGTTAGCTGTACCTGAACTTGTAGTTAAATCTATTTTATATGTATTAGAGAAAGCAAATGTCATGACGGTAGAAGCGGAAGTAAATGTTAGATTTCTTGAAGTACCAGTGCCACCAATATCTGTCATTATTTGAAAGACATTGGTATTATTCCTTATCAACAAACGTTCGTAGTTAGTGGTCTGGTCTACTGTGTTATATAAAGCTATACCAGTAGATGTAGAGGGTAGTGTTAGGGTGTGAGTTGGTGCTGCAGTTCCAATACCAACTGCACCCACTACACTTAATATTCCTGCTGTACTACCGTCTATAGAAGCAGTAGAGTTTAGGTTTAATGCTTTAGCGTAGGCGTTATTCCAATAAATAGAACTAGTACCCAAGTCATCTGTTAGGGTAGTGTCAGAGGCTATAGTAGTATTAACAGCTGTAGAGGCTAGGTTTGAGAGGGCGGTGTTAGCTGAGGGTGGGGGATAATACGGCATTACACAATCTCCGTTATTCGCAGTTGAGCAGTTGAGGCAGATGTTATTCCGTCAATAGCACCAGTGTATTGGAAAGGTACTTCATAATAACTACCAGAGGCAATCTGTATTGAGTACGAAGTAACTGAGGCAGTTGCACCTAGTTTTGTGTAACAGATAGCAGTTCCCTCATTAGTGATAGTCGCACCCAATCTATTGGCATTAGAAGCTAGAATAGAAGTAGATGCTGTAGTAACAGAAACAGATGTTTGAGTTGGAGTTGCTGAACGTGTTTCTTTAGTAGTAACTGTACCTGATACGGTAACAGTTCCGTCTACTGTAATAGAGTTACCACCATCTTGAATATTAACTGCGGCAGCACCTGCTGCGTTGTTTATCGTAACGTCACCAATGTCTACACCTGAGTTTGCGGCTAGAGTAGACCCACTAGCATCAACTGATAAAGCACCACTTGGATTGACCTTAACATCAACGTATGAACCACCACCAGCAGTAGTAATACCATGTATTACTGAATTAACTACTAAACCTGTATCTGCGGCTACTACTTGAGTACTAAGAGTTTTAGCAGTAATAGCTTGAATAAGTGTGCCATCGTCACCCATAACTACTGTTCCTGTAGCTGTTCCTCTAGCAGCACCATCAGCGTACTGAGTGCCACCACCAAAAGAGGTTATTTGAGCACCAGTACCATCAACAATACCTACTGTTAAAGGGTTAGAAGTTGTTAAATCAAGAACAGTGGCTCTAATTGCAGAACTAACTCCGTCTAATAAAGCTCCGTCTGCACCAGAAATTGAGGCTGTAATAGGAAGGTTTCCAGAAGCATCTAGTTGTACTTGTGCTGCAGCTCCATTAACATCTTTGAAAGGAAGAACATAGTTAGGTACTGGAAAGCGTTGTCCTTCTACTGCGTTCTTAACACTAGTAACGGCATCTACGACTGCACTATTATTATTTTGAGGAATTACTACTTTATTAGCTTGAATAGTTTTTTCTAGTGACTTAATAGCTTTTTCAAATGCAGAGGTGTCTACTGTTACATTGGGTGCAGAAACATTGACTACTGGTTCTTTAACGTCTTTAGCTAATAGCTTTTTAATATCATCAAGTACGGAAGTGTAGTCAGGTTCTACATCAGTTGCGTCCTCACTAATCATTTCCTGAATAGCAGTAGTTAATTTATCGAGTGATGATGGAAGAGCGTTTAGATTAGACTTACCAAAGTCCTCACCAGCCTTAGCAATTGAGCTTATTAGACTGGTGACATCTTTGGCGGCTTGGATAAGTTGAGGGTCTTTAGAAACTACAGTTGCAATTACTAGGTTATTAAGAGCTTCAGCAACTTGAGTTTGGCTAGAAGTCATGGCTTCAAGAATACTGTTACCAGCGTCTTTAACTGCAGTTCCTACTTCTTTTGTAGCGTCTTGGGTCTTTTTATTAGATTGAGCGACAATATTAGCAACCATACCATTACTGGCTGCAACAGTCTTAGATATACCATCAGCGTTGTCTTTTTGGACTTCTTTTGCAGACTGCTCGTCTACTTTACGTTTTTGTTCGAGATTGTAAGCGTCTATTTTTTCTTGGTCCATTTATAATCCTAAGCCCAGTTAATCGCATTATACAGTATTAGTTGTCTTTTATTAAACCATTTTTGCAGTATATGATTTTATCATCATTATTGTGGTAAAAATGCTGTTGATTTGTAGCCATACCATTTCTTATTGTCTCTGTTCGTGGGTGATATTGGTGAAGTGCCTTTATCTCGTCATGTATTTCAAAAGGTATGCCTGCACGATTCCATCTTTCACCGAAATCATTATCTTCCCAAGCATAGCCTTTCATGAACTCTTCATCCCAACCATTTATCTTTTGAATATCTTCTTTCCTAAACATAGCAAGAAAATACATAAAAGGTGATTCGTTCTTATAACTACTGTTTACTAATAAGTGTAGGTCGCCAAACTGCCACTCATCCCACGCCTCACAAATTACGTTCTTATCTAGTAAGTGACTTAACTGTTCTAGTACGTCTGTAGATGGTTTAACCTCTGGGCTGGTAATGATGATGTTGTCGTACTTGGCTTTTCTAACCCCTATATTAAAAGCCTTGCTTGGGTTGAAACCTTCTTCTACTACATAAGGTATGAGTCGGACATCTTTATTTAACTTGTTTTCTTTTAGATATTTTGCGACTGCTTCCTTTTCTCTAGTAGGGATAACAAACTCTTTAACAAAGTCCATATCGTCATACTTTTCTTTAGTCACCTTAAACTGCTCAAGGCGGTTAGAGTCCATAGGAAAAACAAAGCTATACATCTGAAGGAACTTCTTTATTCCACTCAGCCATTATTGCTATGTATGGTTCGCCATGCTGTGATGTGTCCATAACTTCTTTAAGTATTGTAAAACCCTGTTCCTTTAAGTCATCAGTAGTCCAACCACTCTTATGGGTTTGGAAGTGGTCTGCACCCTCAATACCCCAAGCATTGTGTGGTTCGTTTTTAAGATAACCATCCTCACCTGGACCTTGTGGGGTAAATAACAATATTTTTTCTTTTGCTACTCGTTTCATTTCTTTAATTATCTTGACGCCTGATTCTTTATCCATGTGCTCAATGCCATCAATAATAGATATAACATCTACAGTGTTATCTGGTAGTTTAGTAACATAGTCAAGAGCATCGCTGAGTATTGTCTTGGCCTGTGGGCATCTTTCAGCTACAGCATCTAAATAAGGTTGGTGTAAGTCTACTGCAGTTACGTCTTGGGTTTGTAAGAACTCTAACTCAAGTCCTATACCACAACATAGTGATAATAAACTTTTGTTTGGGTCGGTTGCTTCTTTGACAAATTTGTAAGGGTTTATAACGCTATCCTCCAGGTTCTTAATTTATGACAATTTAAGCAAACAACATCACATTTTGCTATCTCATCTTTTAATTTTTGTAATGATGATACATATATATTGTTCATATCTCCTCCTCTATTGTATCTGGGTCATCTTTATTAAATATTTCACTTGCCCAGACTAAAAATATACAACCACGCTCCCCAGCCTGTATACAATGTGTGTGGTTGGGCACAACTGTAATTAACATTGGTTTATGACTATTAACTTCAACTCGCATAATATCCTCGGTAACTCTGTTTTTAACAGACATTTCTGCAGTTCCATCTATAACTAAAAACTTTTCAATCTTACGAGTATGATAGTGATTACCTCTTATTTCGTTTGGTAAAACTTTAACATAGAATACCTGTCCATCTTGGGGCAGTCTAAAAGCCTCAACTAGTAATCCACGCCTGTCCTCTTTAATATCAAGTTTTTCTAGTTGCATCTAGTAATTCCTTTATTTGCGTGACATTAAGTCGAGTGGTGTTCTCTGAAGTATAGGGTTTTAATTCTGCAATTTCTTTTCCAGTAGTGTAGTAATCTTTATAGTTCATATCTCTTGAGTCGGCTTTTACTCTATAAAAATCACCTAAATCTTCAGTGCGATACATTTCCTCTTGACTAATAAGTGATTCGTGCATCTTTTCACCGTGTCTAATTCCTATGACTTTATAATCTTTGCCTATTGCTAAAGCAAGACTTTCCATAGTACAAGCAGGTGCTTTCTTAACAAATACATCACCATCATTACCATTGAGTAGGGCAAACAATACTAGGTCAATTGAGTCGTCAAGGGATAGTAAAAATCTAGTCATATTAGGATTTGTTACATTTAAGGGTAAACCTTGTTTGTCACACTCTTCCCAGATAGGGATAATCGAGCCCCTAGAACGCATTACGTTGCCATAACGAGTAATAACAGCACCTTTTGAAATAGCTATCTTTTCCATCATAGCTTTACTTGTGCCCATAGCGTTTATTGGATAAACAGCTTTATCTGTGCTTAAACACACAACTCTTTTAATTCCACTAGCTTTAGCAGCGTCCAAAACGTGGTCAGTTCCTAATATGTTAGTTTTAACAGCCTCTAGTGGGAAGAACTCACAACTTGGAACTTGTTTGAGTGCGGCAGCGTGAAATACATATTCCTGCCCTTTCATTACTTCGCCTATTCGTTGTCTATCTCTAACATCACCAAGTTGGTAATTTACATCAGGATACTTGGACCTCAACTCAAATTGTTTAGTTTCGTCTCTACTAAATACTGTTAAATCATATTTATCGTGATACTTTTTAACAAACGCTGACCCAAAACTACCAGTTCCACCAGTTATTAAGATTTTCATTTTTGTGCCTCTGTTTCTATTGTGCTAAATTGATAGGTATAAAGAACTTTTGGTATGTGGTAAATATCATGAAAGAACGGTGAGTTTACTAGCATCCACTGTCTATCCTCGCCCGTTTTAATGTCTGCAAATGGGTGAACTAAGTTTTCTCTTTTGCGTAAATGAACATGAGTCGGTGGATATTCACTAAAATCGTATATCTTATCACCGCCAACATTATCTTTGTAGTGAACATTAAACGATACAATATCGTGTATATAAGGTTTAATATGAGGATAGATTTCACTAATATAGTCTTCTGAAATATCATCATCATCGTCTAAAAACGATATATACGCACTATCTGCCATATTAAGTAACTTCTGTCGTTTTGCACCTGTAGAGATTTTCATATTATCGTAAAGGCAGAATATCTGAATATCATCATAGTCTTTTGTGAGGCGTTCCAGTTTCTCCAACAACTTCTTAACTTTAGCCTTACGACTTGGAACGGTGGCTATTAGGATTGACCAAGTCATTTGTGCCACACATATCTATTGACATAGGGTGTATAACCTAATATTGCCTTAACTACTCTTTCGGAGGTATTAGGTATCATATAATCAGATGGTGTTGTGGTCGGTGGTTCTACAATGTCAATGTATTCAAGTATAGTTTCGCAATTAACCCCACTCATTAAGATTGAACCATTATCTACAGCCTCTATTCGTTCCTGAGCGTTTCTAATAGTTATAGCTGGAAAACCTAGTATTGCTGACTCTTCGGCTATTGTGCCTGAGTCACTTATTACACATATAGCGTTCATCTGTAATTTACAGTAGTCTAGGAATCCAAAGGGTTTCATAAACTCTATACCCTTAATTTGTTTATCTTCTAACTTTTTTCTTAGTCTTGGGTGGGTGGAAACTATTACCCTATTGCCATATTTAGTGTGTATTGCGTCTAAAGTTTTCATTAGTTCATTGAGATTATCTTCACTCTCTACATTTTCATCTCGGTGGATACTTACTAAAAAGTAGGGTACTTGTGCCCACTCAGGATACTCAAGACCTATTCTTACCAATACGTCACTGTTGTTTATCTTAGTAATATTCTGAGTTATTACTTCGTGCATAGGACTACCCATTAGAAATAGTCTATCTTTAGCAATTCCCTCAGACAGTAGATTTCTACGCTGGTTCTCGGTATAGACCATATTAACATCAGAGATGTGGTCGAGTATTCTGCGATTGATTTCCTCTGGTACGTTATCATCAAAGCACCTATTACCAGCCTCTAAGTGAAATAGTGGTATCTTCATACGCTTAACAATTAACCCACTCAATGCAGAGTTAGTATCACCAAGTATAACTACTGCATCTGGCTCGTATAGATTGAGCATCTTCTCGACTTCAAACATAATATTACCCACTGTTTCAGCCAAACTATCTCCTTTTGTATCAAGAACGTGGTCTGGGTGGCGTAGGTTAAGGTCTTTGTAGAATATCTCGTTAAGTTCAAAATCATAGTTCTGTCCAGTATGGATTAAGATATGGTCAGTAACTTTATCTAATTCCTTAATAATCTCACTCATTTTGATTATTTCAGGACGAGTACCAATGATTGACATGACTTTCATTCGGTTTCTCCGTAAAGGTCTAATACTAATTGACCTACAATTTGACTAGTACGAGGGTCTGTAACTGGTAAGATTTCATCACCATGTCTTACTACTTCAATAACTTCCTCGTTGATTATTTGATACATTCGATTGTGTTCGGCCGTACTATTAACCATCTTTTCTATGCCCTTCATTCTAACCCCCTTATGATATTAACTTTGTCGTCATACCCTCTATCGTACATTGTCTTTAGATAGTAATCAGGAAAATCTTTCCAGTTACTCTCATCAGCAAATGTCCAACTATATTTCTCGTCCATGTGTCCAACCAACCAACCCATACTCTTAACTTGTTTAGAGAACTTAGAGTCTTCTTGCACTGGGGTGCGTGACCCTTCCCATCTACTCTCATCATAACGAAGTCCGTCATCATATATTTTGCGACGTATGATATTTGGTCCACCGACACAACCAGGCCATTCTACTAACCACATACCACTATAGAATTGAGGTGGTTTGTTCTCGCCACCATTAAAATCTAGTCCTAGTTGCCCCATACGGTCTATGTTTCTAAAGTAATCATTTGCTCGCTCATCCCAACCTCGTTCAAAGTGCATATCATTATCAAGTCGCATTAGATGAGTAGCCTGTGGATAATCCTTTAATCCCTCAGTCCAACCTAAATTACAAGCCTTACCTGGGTAATAGTTATCCTCATTTAATATAATCTTATCTACCTTATTTCTACTAAGTAATGATTTAAGGTAGTCTTGTGTGCCGTCTGACGAATTGTTATCAACCACGACTAAATAGTAGGGTACTTCAATCGTAGCCAATAGTGTGCGAAGTGTACGTTTTGTATAACTTAGTCTGTTATAAGTAATAAGCACTATTAAAAGTTTCATAGGTCTACCTCACTATCGTCTATTATTGTGAACCTTTTGGGTGGGTATTCAGCTAGTCCTTGTGCAACTAAATTGTCTGCGTGTTTACGAGACGTTGTAACACCCCCACTAGGCGTGTCTACGGTAACTAACTTAGTTTTAGCACCTAAAGCGATTGGCTGGGCTTGTAGTGCTTTGAGACGCATATTCTTGACTACCTTAGTCCACAGTTCTATGTTATGTGCCCCATCATTATGTCCAACCTTGCCTAGTGCTACTAGTTTTCTTTGTCCTAGTTTAACTGGTAGTACTCGGATAACAACTCCAGTTTTCCAAAGTTTAATACAGAAAGTTATATCGTGTAGTCCATAACCCTCTCTTTTTGGATTGGGTGTGGCAATTATTTTAAGTGCTTCACCATAATTAAGCATTGTCCATCTAATTGTATCTGTAAAATACGGCTTGTTGATTGTGTGTAATACTTGTCGTTTTACTAATAAACAACCTGTGCCGCAAAATACTACCGAGCCACCATTGTCGTAAAATACAGAACCACGCCCATCTTTATTAGTAGGATAATCGCAAGTAATAACATTAACATCCTCATCTAACATTTTCTGTAAAGTATTGGGTGGGATAACCATATCATCTTCAACATACCATAGGTGAGTAACATCATTATCAAGAAGTGCCAGTTCAGTAGGTCGTTCAAAACACTCTGGGATTGGTTTACGGTGTGAGAAATAGAACTGATGTGGAATACCTTTTACGTTCTGTAATATCTCATCTGCTGTCTGAGAAAAGATAAGCCCCCTGCTTGGTAAGATAACTGCAACTTTCATTGAACCCTCGTAAACTCTCTACCATCATTTAGAAATGGTTGGTGTTTTTTATCGTAAGAAATAAAGGGAGGTATATCTTCCCAGAACTTCACTTGTTTTACTCTATTCATCGCACCCAAGAATAAGTTGGCATTTTCAGGGTCAATCATACCTGATACTAAGTTTGCACCCACTTTAGTAAGTTCTATTATCTCGTGTGACCCATTATTAGTGTGAATACCACCCAGTTGTTTAAGTTTGCGTTGTCCTGCTGTTCGTTTCATTGGCATAACTGGCACTCCAGCTGAATATAGAACCATACCAAAGTTAAGGTCGTGCAAACCATAAAATACCTTATCTAGCTTTCTAGGCCAGAAGTGTATAGTGTCTTTGTCTATAAATGGGTCAAAAGTTCTATTAGTCCTCCAGATAGGTTTTTCTAACTGTTCTAGTATTTCTCTAGCAACTAACATAAACCCTGTACCAGTCCAAAAAGCCATACCCTGTGGGTCGTGTAAACAGGTGGAGTCACCGTTCTGTTGAAAAGGGTAATCGAGTGCTACTACTGGATAACTCATAGCAAACATCTCGTGAAGAATATGACGAGGTAATATCATATCGTCCTCACAAAATAGAACTGCATAAACATCAGGGTCGGCTAAAGCTCGTTCCGTTGGTTCATTAAAACAATTGGGTAGGCTTTTACCATGTGCCCAAAATATCTCGTAATCAAAGTCCTTTAATTCACCCAAGAGCTCCTCAAAGGTTTCAGAGAACATTAGACCACGACTAGGCAGTACAACTGCTAGTTTATTCTGGGTAGTCTGCGGCTGTTGTTTCAGAGATTTCTGGGTACTCACTTCGTAGTTCTTCCACCATCTTTTGGACCATTAGTATTCCGCTTGTATATTGATTGACTTCGTTTTTGTGCTGGATAAGGTTTTGCAAACCCTTATTTTTTAGAGTTTCGTTCTTGTCGTCAGTTAAACGTGTTGCGTGAATAATATCAACTCGTGAACGCCACTGCATTGTCTTTAGTTGATTAAGTTGCTCTTCAAGATAAGCTATCTTCTGTCGTGGGTGCAGTTCGCACTCTTTAGGTATCTTAAACTCTTTAATTGTTGCTTGGTCTACTGCTAACGGTGATTTCATTGTTACCCTTTCTTTATTTACTTTATGTGCAGCGCATGTAGGTTATCGGTAGCTATCCGCCTACTCCTGCGACTAACAGGTATCTTTCACTAAGTTGGTTCTGCTTATATGTGCTAGGTCAGTCAGGTAGCGTTCCTGATTTTGTCCATAGGGTCGGATTCTCCCAACATGGGAGCGAACTCCTACATCGTCTCCATACTTGACTAATGCCCGTTACTTAACGCTAACGTGTATGCGCTCCATATAAAGTAAATTGTTAATGTAATTTTATATTATCAAGTTGTATTAAATAAAGCAACACTTATTGAATACTCTACAACAAGAAAAAGACCCCACGTCTGGGGTCAATTCTATTAGTTTTGTTTTCTGTCTAATTAAGACTTAACAACATAACCAAAGTTGCTTCGTAGTGAACCGTGTCCGTAAAGTACGTCTACAGTTACTAACCAACCTAGGTACTCTTGCTTGTATTGAGCCTGAGTACGAGGTTCTTGCTGCATAGCGATAGCCCATGCTTCTTTGTGGAAGAATAGGTGATTGTATTCGTCAGTTGCAGTGTCTAGGTAAACTAGGTTCTGTGATACATAAACTGTTGCACCATAGATTGTTCCTAATTTTCCACCCTTGATAGCTTCGCCAGTTCCAAGTGCGTCGTAACGAACAAACTTGTCGATAGCCAATAGTTCTGCTTCACCTTTAGGGTGAACGACTAGAGAGCGGTCTGTGCGAGGAGCTTTGTTTTCGCTAAGATAACGGTTTACAGCCAAGATGTTTGCGTCAGCGATAGCTGTACCATAAGCACCTGTAGTCTGAGAAGCTGTTTTCCATGTAGTTGTCATGTTAGTAGCTAGGTCAGAGTCAATTTTCTCAGCGATAGCGTAAGCAGCAGCTTGAGTATAGTCAGAACGAACGTCGTAAGCAGCCTGGATTTTAACTAAATCTTCTACGATAAATGAACTTTCGTAGTGTTTGTTTAGTGTGATAGTAGTTTTTGTTTCTGTGTTGTAGTTCAAAGTAACCAAGACTGATTGAGCCTTTAGGTTAGCAGTGATAGCGGAGACGTTTGGTATTTCCAAAGTCTGGCCACTAGATTTAACGTCAGCATCATAGTGCTTAATGAGTGGTAAAAGAACAAGGTTGCTCTTTACGAACATTAAGACTTCTTTGCTCCAAATGTTTGGTCGGAATACGCTAGCAGCGGTTGCACCGATGTTAGCACTTGCTCCACCATAAGCGGTAGTTGTCATTATTTATTTCTCTTTTCTATTTTTTATTCTAATGTTTTGCCTGACATCGCTGCACTAATTCTGTCGTGGTTCTTTTCAAACCAGACTTGGTCGTGTGAATCAACCATATCATATACATTTTGAGGTGTAATAGTGGTATTTGATTGAAATACGCCCGTATTAGATGCACCAGTCGCAGGAGGGACTTGTTGTTGTTTCTGTGCAAGATTTGTGAGTGCTTCCCGACCACCTTCATTCCTAATTCTAGTAGTAAAGCTAGGGTCTCGGTAAAGATGAGCTGCAACATCTTCCATATCTTGAAGATAAGGTCGTTCTGCAGAAATCTTAGTGAGTTCCGTTCTATACTGTTTCATATCAGGGTTAGCGTCAAACCAATCTCTTACATAAGACTTCAGTTCACTTACGTTTTGTCGTTCTATGAGCGTGTTATACGCTGCATCTTCAGACTCTGGTAATAGTTCTGGAGGGTTAATAATTTGTTTAGTTTGTTGTGCTTCGTGGAAACGACGGTCATTTTCAAGTTGCATCTTGGCGAGTTTAACCTCGTTTGGATTAGTTGGGTCTATTTTTAGACCTTTCTTCTCTGCCCATTCTACTACTTCTGTGTCCGTTTCTTCTGCTTGTGTTACTTCTGGGGTTTCCTCAGTTGTAACGGCTGTTTCCTCTACGCTGTCGGTTGATGTGACAGGCTGTAATGACGGTGTGCCATTATCGTCTATGACAATAGCTTGGTCGTCTTTATGACTGTCAGCTACCGCCTCTGTTGTTTGTGCTGGTTGTGTCTCTACGACGCCATCAGCAGGGGTTGTGGTATCCATCTCGAACTCCTAATTGTTAAGTCTTGCCCAGAGTTAGGGGAGTAAGCTGGGCAATTTTATTAAATTGTTTTTACTCCCCTCATCTGCAGGTACGACTGATAAGAACTGTAAATGTTCTATTACCAACTTAACACCACCTGCTTGATTAAGCAAGGCATAAGCAAGGTCTTGTGATTTGGCATTTGCTGCATCATCAAATAATTGACCCTTCCTAATGTTTAGTTGATTTATCAGCTCTACACCTAAGGGTGAGGATAGTAAACTATTAAATTGGTGACTCCAATCATCCATTCATTTGTCCAGTCGGTGGCATTGGTTGAGTTGGTTGTCCTTGTGGCATACCTTGTGCATTAGGGTCTTGGGTTGGCATAAAGTGAGCGGCTAAGTCAGCACCGTGTTGGGATTGGTCTACAACGTGTTGAGAGGCTAAGGTCTGCATTGAATCTTCGTGAATTACCGAACTCTGTAGTCCAGCCATTTCTTCAAGTTGAGACTGAATATCAGGGTTGTTATTGATGTAACTCTTGGCGATACCCTCAAGTGCAATTTGTTCAGGAGTCTTTTCTTTCTTTGCTTTAGGGTCTTCTCCGCCCTGTGCCATAGCTTGCTGTTGTGGGTCTACCATCAACATATCTACTTCATCTGGTTCAAGGTCAAAGGCTTTTTGAATAATGATGCGAGTGAGTGCGGCCTGTTCTACATACGGGTTGCCTAACATAGAAGTGAATAGTTCTTTAAGGTCACGCATCTTCTTATTTTTTTGCTCATCAAGAGTAGCCTTTAATTTAACTCGTGGCTCATAGTCACCCTTAAACATATTTGGGTCAAAACTCTGCCAATCAACACCTGTTTTACCAATAACCCTATACATAGTAGGTTGTGTGACATACATCTGTACAAGTTGGAAAACTAACTTAGCAAGTCGGTAATATCCACCATTTTCCATCTGAGAGATAATAATATCAAATCGTCGCCCAGCACTAGCAACCTGAGCTTTAACTTCAGTAGCAGTAGTTCGGCTAGGAGAAGAAATACCCTTAATGATTTCATCAACGGCAGTAGTTTCTCGGATTTCGTTCTTAATGTTTGAGCGTTCGTTAAAGGCATTACTTGGTATCATTGGTTTATTAACTGCAGATAAACTTCCAGGTTTGAACGGATAAACTGCACCAGTGACGTTTTTAATCTTATCGATATAAGAAGCGTACATTGGGTCAAGTTCCATAACAGGGTCTAGTGACCAAGAAACAGCGTCTACGTTCTGGTTAGTAAGGTCGTTTAGTAGTTCCTGTGGTTTAGCAATAGATTGTAGGACTGAAGTTCCGTAAAGTAGGCTCTCATCAGGTAGGAAAGAGTCAATAACAAATGGATACATACCCTCTGGGTTTTCCCAGCCCAAGAATTGCTGTCGTTCCTTAAAGTAGTTCTTAGACTTGTAAATAACAGTTGTTCGGTTAGCAACGTACCAAACTTCTTCTTTAGTCCAGTAACAAATAACTTCAACTTGGTTCTTCTGGGCCTCATCACTAAGAGTTGAACCCATGTGGGTATCTTTGTACTCTTTATCGGTTTCATCACCAGAACTATAGCCACCAGTAACCTTGTCTAGGTTTTGGTACTTATCTTCAACTTCTTGGGTATCTGGATTTATTACCTGTTCTGCTTTAAGAGTGTCAATATCAGCTAAGAATCGGTAACCCATATAACGTGCATTTTGGTAGTTAAGAATAGTGGCTGTAGGGTCAATAAAGAAATCTCGCAAAGGTACTACTTTAATCTCTGGGTGGTCGATGTTCCAGTAAACAAAAAGTACGCTTGTACCTATTTTGAAAAATATTCGGGAGTGAGTGATAAGTTTATTGGTCCAGTTGTCTAAATCCCAATAATAAGAGAATAATCCGTTAAGAACTTCAACATTTGTAGCTTGTTCTGGTTTTGTTTGCATAAACTCTACTAGTGGTTTGTCACCAGCAGTTGCAGCAACCATAGTTTCGACTGTAGAAAAGGACATAGGCACGAAAGTATCTGAAATACCGTTATAACCAACCATAATACGCTTGCTATCGTATAAATCAGCCATATCTTGCCAGTTCTGATGATAAGCACCAGAGGCATATTCCCAAGAACTATTCCAACCATCAACAGCTATCTGGACGTAATCTTTTTCAGGTGTTTTGTTTTCTATATTTGAGGTTTCAGTTTTTTTATTCATACGTCCTTCAAGCCCAGTTATCTGCATTTTACCATATTTTACTAAAATCTAGCATATTTTTGACGTTGATTTACAAGACTTTGGTTAATCTGTGGTTCTGGCATAGTTCCAGGGCGTTGGTTTATCAAACCATACCTAGCACAGTCATAAATGTGGTCCTCTGCACGAGTATCAATATCTTCTGGGCGATTTTGGTCTATAGGTAGGGCTGGAACAGTGCGTATAAAGTTTACACAGTTAGAAAATACCTGTAATTTAGGCAATCCGTCGGCAGCAGGTGCAAGCATTTCGTGGACTACGTTCTTACCTGCAAGTCGGTCATTGTTAGCTGGTTGGAATATTAAGTCTGATTTCTGGAAAATGGCAGCTATGTTCTCACCAGTCTCTACGTTTCCACTTTGTTTCCAGATTGATGGGTCGGCAAGTCTTAATCTTATTCCCTCCGACTGGTCAATCATTATAATCTGTTCTGCTTGTTTACTAACAGCCATTTCGGTCTCATAAAACTCTCTATAAATGTATATTCGTTCCGTTGAAGGGTCACGAGTAAACCAAAGACCTGCCGCAAAAGAGTTATATCCATAGTCGTAAGCAAACCATCTAACCCAATGAGGTGGAATAACAAAAGGTGCAATAACGTGCCAGGGTTTTCCGTCCTCAGTCTCACGCTTCCACTCAGTAAACGCCTGCCCTGCAAAAATATCCCAATCGCCCTCAAGCAAAGCCCTTCTTAAATCAGGGTTAGACATAGAGTTTAAGACGGATGTGTACTCTTTTTGGAAGTTTATATCAATATGGTCGGTAACCTTAGCTGGGATAAACTGCCTACTCTTACCACTACGTTGGTCTGTATATATTGTCTCAGGACTAATAATGTCAATGAAATAAGCCTTGACCCAAGCGTGTCCAATGTTTCCAGGGTTAGTTGCACACATAACTTTCTTAGGAGCTTTAGTCATACCACGAACACGAGATTTCACCCACTCATACTCTTCTTGGGAAAAGTGAGTAAGCTCATCAAATAATAATAAGTGTATTTCAGCTGACTGGTATCTAAACATATCCTGTGGGTTCTCTAGGTAGGCAAGCTGGATAATAGACCCATTTCTAAAAACAAAAGTACGGTCCTGTGAGTTGTACTTCATCCCACCACTCTCAATATAAGCCGCCGCCTGTTTGTAAATCTCTGGAACAATAGACTGCTTTAACTCTGGGATTGTCTTACGAAATATATAAATACGAGCCTTAGCGTTCTCTAATCCATAAGTAATAGCCTCGGCTACAATAGCAGCGGTCTTACCACCACCAGCCGCTCCACCATAGAGGGTCTCAAAAGCTGTACTAGTATGGAATCGTATCTGCCTAGCACTGGGTTCATAGTCGGGTACTTTTACAGGTAAAGCCATATAAGGATTATACCTTACTCTCGGCCCACATATCTTCTCTTCCTGAAACGTGTTCGTGTTCTTGGTATTTAATAGGTTCGTCGTCAGCTAACTGAACTACCAAACACTCTATCATCTCGACAAGTTCGTGCCCCAATCTAATCATCTCTTTAGCTTGTTTTCTACTAAGCATATCTACATCCTTTCGTTAAGCATCTATTTCTACCGTCC
>Ga0315291_10004283_pt1 | contig 18230 bp, 15 predicted proteins | sample YL17G12_20_MG_FD_203070 | JGI IMG/M metagenome (GOLD analysis project Ga0315291, IMG submission 203070) | Sediment microbial communities from Yellowstone Lake, YNP, Wyoming, USA - YL17G12_20 | ecosystem: Environmental > Aquatic > Freshwater > Lake > Sediment | place: USA: Wyoming | collected...
AAATAAGGTAAGTAAATCGAGTTCCAATATTGATAAGGGTCATTACAATGAAATTTCAGCTTTCTTTAGAGCTATTAAAAAAGGAGAAAATATGCCGGTTAGATTCGAAGAATATGTTTATACCACTTTAACTACTTTTAAAATATTAGAATCTATCAAGAAAGGTATCCCTCAAGTCGTAAATCTTAAGGATCTGAATTAATGAAAATATTATTTATTGAACCCCCCTTTAAAATTTTCACTGGTTTTGTAAATTTCTTTTTTCCAATGGGTTTAGGATCTTTAGCTGCAGTTTTAAGAAATGCTGGGCATGAAGTAATTATTTTTGATGTTGACGCTTTAAAGAAAGGGAGCGATATTGATTTTTCTGAAGAATATAAAAGATTAGAGCTTTACCGAGAGGGTTTGAACAACGATCAACATTGGGTTTGGCAAGAAATTAAAAAGGTTTTAAATAGCTATCAGCCTGATTTGGTTGGGATTTCGGCTATGACTCCCATATTCGGATCAGCCTTGAAAACAGCCGAAGTTGTTAAAAAATATAATCCTGAACTTTTGGTAATTGTTGGTGGGCCTCATCCTTCTTTATTGACCGAACAGACTCTAAGAAGTAAAGATATTGATATTGCAGTAAGAGGGGAGGGCGAGAGAACAATTTTGGAATTGGTAAAAACGATTGAAAATGGAGGCGATCTTTATAAAGTAAAAGGAATTTCTTTTAAAGAAAATGGGAAAGTTTTTAATAATGAGCTTCAAGAACCGATAAAAAACTTAGACGAGATTCCGTTCCCAGCCAGAGATCTCTTGATGAACTTCCAAAATTATACTTCCGAAGACATGGGAGCAATCTTGGGCTCTCGAGGTTGTCCTTTTAATTGTACTTATTGTTCTCATTTTTGGGGAAGGTGCGTCAGGTTCAGATCACCCCAAAATGTTTTTCAAGAGATAAAAGAAATTCGCCATAAATATGGTACTAGACAGTTCGAGTTGAAGGATGACACCTTTACTGCCAATAGGAAATGGGTGACTGATCTTTGTAATCTTTTAATTTTGGAAAATCTTAAAATTAATTGGGGGTGTACTACCAGAGCCAATCTCTTAGATGAGGATATATTAAGAAAAATGCAGAAAGCTGGTTGTAATGTAGTTAGGATAGGAGTAGAAACTGGAAGCGAAAGGATCCTGAAGGAAACAAAAAAAGGAGTAACTTTTGAACAAATGAAGAAAGCAGCAAAAATTCTAAACAAACTTGGTATTTTTTGGAGTGGTTATTTTATGATGGGGCTGCCAACTGAAACCGAAGAAGATATATTGAAAACTTACCAATTTATGAAAGAATTAAATCCTTATTATGCCGGTCTCGGAGTTTATAATCCCTTTCCTGCTACTGAACTTTTCGATCAGGGGGTAAAGCTGGGTCTTCTTTCCCTCGATGTAGAATTAGGCCATTTTTTTCAAACCAACCCCAAAGACTACTTTTTTGTTAATCCTAGCAAAAGAATTATTGGCATGTCTAAAGAAAAATTTGATAACCTCTCGAGCTTTATGATGGATGCTTTCCATCGACACAATACTAAACTTCAGAATATTATCCGTCGGGGTTTAGCCAGGAGAAAAGTTTATTCAGGAGAACCAAAATTACTCTTAGGTGATTTAAAGAAAGTGTCGAAATGGATATTTAAAATCTAAAGTTTATGAAAATTCTTCTTCTAACTTATTATTTTCCACCAGAGATTGGAGCCGCTCCCCATCTCTTTTTTGATTTAGGGAGATATTTAGTTAAAAGAGGTTATGAAGTCCAGGTTTTGACCAATTTCCCATCTTATAATTTAGAAAAGATGCCAGAAAAATATAAAGGGAGATTTCTAATCAAAGAAGAAATAGAAGGAATGAAAGTATTAAGAATCGGAGCTACTCATTTGCCCTTTTCCAGAAAGATCGCTGTTTTGCGGGGTCTCGAGCATTTTTGGCTATCTTTTATTTTTTCTTTAGGAGGTTTATCCACAAGAGACTTTGATTTAATTATTTTTTACTCTCCTCCTTTAACTTTAGGTATTACAGCTTGGTTTTTGGGAAAAATCAAAAAAGCCCCCTTTATTATTAATGTTCAAGACATTTTTCCTCAAAATGCTATTGATTTAGGGATACTTAAAAATAGACTACTTATCGATCTATTTAAAAAGATAGAAAAATTTGTTTATAAAAAAGCAGCCTTTGTTACTGTTCATTCCGAGAAGAATAAAAATTTTGTAGAAAAAATAGGAATAAAAAGTGAAAAAATAAAAGTTATTTCTAATTGGGTTGATACTGAAGCTATAAAAATAGGGGAAAGGATGAATGATTTTCGGAAAGAAAATAATTTAGGTGATAAATTTATCGTCTCTTTCGCTGGAGTTTTGGGTTTTTCTCAAGACTTAGATGTTGTAATTGAGGCGGCTAATCTACTGAAAGAAAATAGAGAAATCTTATTTTTGATAATAGGCGAAGGATCAGAAAAGGAACGCCTTAAAGAAAAGGCGAAAAAAATGAATATAGAAAATGTGATCTTTCTTCCAATGCAGCCTCGAGAAAAATACCCTCTTTTGCTCCAAGCATCTGATATTTGCTTAGTGACTTTAAAAAAAGAAGTAAAAACTCCAGTTGTTCCTTCTAAGATTTTAAGTATTATGGCTGCCGGTCGGCCAATAATCGCATCGATGAATTTAGAAGGCGACGCCCCAAAGATTATTAGACAGGCTCAATGTGGTTATTTGCTATCACCAGAAGATTCTAAAGGGTTGGTAGCTGCAATTTTGAAATTATATAATTTTCTTGAAGAGAGGAAAAAACTTGGCTATAATGGAAGAGAATATTGCGAAAGGAACTTCTCCTTGGACGCTTCAATAAAAAAATATATAGAACTGTTTAAAATCGTTTTTAAGAAATAAAATTATGGACGAATATAAAAATTATTATAAGGACAAAACCATTTTAATCACAGGGGGAGCGGGGGCCATAGGAAGTAATTTGACCAGAGCTGCCGTAGAAGTGGGAGTAAAAATGGTCATAGTCTTCGATGATTTGTCTGCTTCTGAAAAATGGAATATTCCTTCTTTTTCCAATGTAATATTTGTTAAGGGGGACGTTACTAATGATATAGATCTGAAAAGAGTTTTCAATGAAAAACCAGAAATTATATTTCATATGGCTGCTTTTTTTGCTAATCAAAACTCTGTTGATTATCCGGAAAATGATCTTTGGGTTAACGGAATCGGTACTTTAAAGGTCTTAGAATATTCCCGTCTTTCAAATGCTAAAAAATTTATCTTTGCCTCTTCAGGATGTTCTATTTATGGAAGTAATGCGCCCTTGCCTTTAAGAGAGGAATTTATGTCAATGAATCTAAGTAGTCCTTATCAAATTACCAAGATGCTGGGAGAACTTTATTGCAATTTCTTTTCTAATCATTACGGTCTCCAAGTCGTAAAACCAAGGTTTTTTAACTCTTATGGTCCAGGCGAAATCCCCGGCCAATATCGAAACGTTATTCCTAATTTCATTTATTGGGCGAAACAAGGAAAAACTCTTCCTATAACCGGAACCGGCGAAGAAACAAGAGACTTTACTTACGTTGAAGATGTGGTTGACGGGTTACTCAGGGCAGGTTATTTCAAAGAATCTGTAGGTCAAGAATTTAATCTTGCTTCAGGCAAAGAAACAAAAATAATTGATTTAGCGAATCTCATAAATAAACTTACTGGAAATCAAGCTGGAGTTAAGTTTGTTTCAAGAAGAAAGTGGGATACAAAAAATTGTCTTTTAGCTTCAATTGATAAAGCGAAAAAATTAATTGGCTACAATCCAAAAACTTATTTTGAGGAAGGTATTCAGAAAACAATTGAATGGTTTGATCAAAATAGCGAAAACATTAAAAAAAGCGTTCATTTTGGGCCCGGCGTTTCTTCGGCAGTAAGAGACTTTTTGCCCTAATTTTTGACTATCCAAAATAAAAAATGCAAAGCAAAAAAACTTTCCTGAGTTTTATTTTATTTTTAGGAGATATTTTTTTGATGTACTTGAGCTTATTTTTGACTTTGGCTATTAGATATCATGATTTTTCTTTTTTTCCAGGTTCTCAAAGTAGGATTTATCTCTTTAATTTCTCTTTTATCTATCTATCCTGGTTTTTAATTCTTTTTATCTTTGATTTCTATAAAATATCTTTTTTTAAAAAAAGTTCTGACTTTTTCAGAAACCTGGCCATTTTTTTCTTTTTAGCCGGCGCTTTTGGGACGATGTATTTCTATCTTCAACCTCAGCTTTCAATCGCGCCAAAAAGAATTTTATTTTATGACGTTTTAATCTTTACAATACTTTTTTCTTTTTGGAGGTTTGTTTTTAACGAGATAATAAAACTTTTTAACCTTAGAGAAAAGGTGGCCATTATTGGATATCATCAAAAGTTTTCTGAATTATTAACTGATTCATTAAAAGAAGATGATTATGAGATAAGTCTTTTTTATAATTCCGATGGAAAGTCTTTTCCTTATCATAAACTAGCAAAATTTGGCCTTGTAAATGATTCTAAAAAGTTTAATGAATTAATTGAAAAAGAAGGGATCAGTACAATTAGTTTTTCTCCAGAATTTTATAAAAATGAAGAATTAGTCAAGGAAATATTTTTGAATTTACCTCTAAAATTAAATTTTATTAACTTTGTTGATCTATATGAATCCTTTACAAAAAAAGTTCCCCTGGAAGTTATCGATGAGCTTTGGTTTTTAGAAAATATCTATCGGATTGAGAGGAAGATTGATGATATTTTGAAGTTCGGTTTCGATATTTTTTTCTCTTCTATTGGATTTTTAATTTTCATTATTTTTTCCCCATTTGTTGCCCTAACTATAAAACTTGATTCGGATGGTCCAATTTTATTTACCCAGAAGAGAGTGGGAAAAAATAGGAAAATATTTACCCTCTATAAATTTAGAACAATGAAAGTAAATACGAATCAAGATAAGGAATTATGGCGGGAGAAAGATCCTAGTCAAGTTACCGATGTTGGTAAAATTCTAAGAAAATTTTATTTAGATGAATTGCCTCAATTTTTTAACATTTTAAAAGGAGACATAAGCTTTGTTGGTCCGAGGCCAGAATGGGTGGCTTTAGCAAAAATTTTTGAAAAAGAAATTCCTTTTTACTCTTTCCGTTATATAGTAAAGCCTGGACTTATTGGTTGGGCCCAGTTGAGTTTTCCAGCTTCAGGTTCAACTCGAGAGGCGAAAGAGAAATTTCAATATGATCTCTATTACATAAAAAACCGCTCTTTTTGGTTAGATTTGATCATTTTGTTTAAAGCCGTTAAACTATTCTTTATTCCTCCAAAACAATAAATTTTCCTAATTTTTAGTATGAAGATTTTAATTACTGGAACCGCAGGTTATGTCGGGAGTCTGCTTCTTAAACGATTGAGCAAAAATCAAGAAATTGATAAAATTTTTGCTTTGGATAAAATTAAAAAACCTGAAGATTTTAAAAATTCAAAAATTTATTATTTTCAGTTGGACCTTTCCAGAGATTGTTGGGAGAAAGAAATTCCAGAAGTACCAGATATTATTATTCATTCCGCTTTTGATATCAGGACTCCTTTTGGAGATAAAGAAAAACAGGAGTTTAACAATTTTTCTGGTTCCGAGCGTATCTTCAGATATTGTTTTAACCAAAAGGTAAAAAAATTGATTTACTTTAGCAGTGTTGCTGCTTACGGTGCTAGAGAAGAAAATATTGGAAAAATATTGACAGAAGACGAACCTTTAATAGAAAAAGACTATCCTTACGGATTTCAAAAAAGGAAAATAGAAGAGATGTTAAAAAATATAATAGAAGAAAAAAATGACCCGAATATCCAAATATCAGTTTTAAGACCAGCTAGTATTAGCGGGCCCGAAGGTGAAAAAAGAAAAAAGATTGGTTTGCTTAATTTTATTAAGCGTATTTTTCCAATCTTGCCCTTAATTCATCCTGCTTGGGCCAGGCAATATATTCATGAAGAAGATGTTTTGAGAGCGGTAGAATTTTTAATTTTAAAAAACACAAAAAGTCAATTTGAAATTTTTAACTTGGCCCCAGGTGATTTTTTGACAACAAAAGATATGGCTGTTTTGCTTGATAAAAAAACGATTAAAATCCCAATTTCTTCCATAAAATTAATCTTCTTTTTGACATGGTATTTAACTTTTGGTATCATTCCCACAATTCCTGGAAGTGAAAAATCTTTGATTTATCCAATTAACGTTGATGGATCAAAAATTACTCGTTTTGGGTTTAATTATAAATACAGTTCTAAAGAAACATTTTTAGGAAAGTAAAAAGCTTCTAGAAATTTTTGATTTTTTGTTTGAAAGCAAAAATGCTATAATATTCTAATATTAAAAATGTTTATAAAAACATGAATCAAGAAGAAAAAAATCAAGAAAATTACGACGGAGTAGATTTAATCAATTACTTGAGAGTGATAATTAAAAAGAAATGGTTAATTTTTGGAATTTTTTTATTGACAGTAATATCGGTCTTAATTTTCACCCTTCGCTTGCCAAAAGTTTATAAAATTGACACTTCTCTAGAGATAGGAAATGTCGGAGGAGAATTAATAGAAAAACCAGGACAGGTGGTAGAAAAAATTAAAGGGGAAATCTATAAAGTCCTAATCCAAGAAAAATTGGGAATTGCGGCGGAAAAATATCCAAAAATTAAAGCCGAAAATCCAAAAGATACTGCTTTGGTTAATATAGAAATAGAATCTGTTGACCCACAACTTGCGATAAATATTTTAAAAGAGACAAATAATTTAATTCTGGAGGGTCATCGAGATGAAGTCGAAGCTAAAAAAGAGCTTTTAGAAAAAGATATTGAAAGAATAAAAACTAAAATTGGTTCTCTAGGAGAAGAAAAGAAAAATTTGGAAGCTCAGATTGGAATTTTAGAAAAGACTCCTTTTGAAGGACGAAGTCCTGAGTTTCAATTTACTCTTCTTTCTACTAAAGAAAGTTTGGAGAAAAAGAAACAAGAGATAGAGAATTTGTATTTGCAAATTAATTCTTTGCAGAGATCATTGGAGGATATTCAACCGACGAGAATCGTAAAAGAACCAACGGTTTCCGAAAAACCAGTAAAACCAAAACCAGTCTTAAACATAATTATAGCTGCTATTTTAGGAATTTTTATTGGTACATTTTTTGCTTTTTTCCGAGAATGGTGGGAAAAAAATAAATCCAGAATTTAATCAAAACCACTGAAATACTTGACAAGGTTAAGCCAATTTGCTAATATTGAGATAGTGAGTGTGACCGAAAGGTCTCCAATCTTAGTTGGCAACGTGCCTCCCTCGAGCGAGGCACTTTGCTTTATATAAGGAGAAGCAAAATCCCGCTTAAGGCGGGATTTTGAAATGGCCGAGAGAGTTAACTCCAATTCTAAGTTTTTAGTGAGTGTCTACCTCTCGGCCAATTACATTTTATCACAGATTTTGTTAGAATAAAATAAATGAATAAAAATATTAGAAAATTATTGCCAGGAATAAGAGAAAATATTTTGTTGAAGAACTACAATACTTTTAGAATTGGCGGGAAAGCTAAATATTTTTTTGTGGCAAGAAAAAAAGATGATCTAATAAAAGCGATTAAATTGGCGCAGGATCTTAACTTACCATTCTTTATTCTCGGAAATGGGAGTAATCTATTGATTTCTGATAAGGGTTTTAATGGATTAGTTATCAAGTTACAAGTTACAAGTTACAAGTTACGAGGGGATATGATTCATGCGGAAGCTGGAGTTCCGTTGGGTCAAATAGTTAATATTGCTTCAAAGAATAATTTAGCCGGTCTTGAATGGGCGGTTGGAATTCCTGGAACTTTGGGAGGCGCGATTTATGGAAATGCTGGAGCGTTTGGTAGCTCAATGAGAGATCTCGTTAGAAAGGTTGAAGTTCTGGATGCAAGAGATTTAAGATTTAAGATTTATGATTTGAAAAAATGTAAATTCGGCTATAGAGATAGTATTTTCAAAAAAAAGAAAGATCTGATAATTCTTTCCGCTGAAATCAAATTGGAAAAAGGAGATAAAAAAGAAATAAGAGATAAGATAAAAGAATACCTAGATTATAGAAAGAAAAACCAACCATTAAATTTTCCTTCTATAGGTTCAATATTTAAAAACCCTAAAAATTTTTCCGTTGGTGAGCTAATTGAAAAATGTGGCTTAAAAAGGAGAAGAATAGGTGATGTTAAAATCTCTGAAAAGCACGCAAATTTTATTGTCAATTTGGGAAAAGGTAAGGCGAAAGAGGTGAGAAAACTAATAACCCTTATTAAAAAAAAGGTGAAGGAACGGTTTGGAATAACCTTGGAAGAAGAAATCGAGATTCTTTAGAATCGAAGGCCGAGCACATAATTTATGTATTACGTTTATTTAATTAGAAATTTAATAACAAACAATACTTATATAGGTTATACAAGCGATTTAGAAAGAAGAATTAAGGAACATAAACGCAGAAATGTGACGTTGATCTATTATGAGGAATACAAAAATGAAAAAGATGCTAGAAACAGGGAAAAAAAATTAAAACAAAGAGGACAAACGGTAAGAAAATTAAAAGAAAGATTAAGAAATAGTCTAAAATAGTCTTTATGTGCTCGGTTCTCGCCTTGCTCGAATTTATTAACAATTGACCTCGTCAGAGGTTTTAATATAATAGAAAAAACAGCAGTTGTCGCTGCTGTTAAAATTTTAAAAATTTTTTATGGCGAAAAAAAATTCAAATAAATATTTAAAAGAAAGAGTTAAAGATATCGAAGTCAATAAAAAAAGCATTTCTAATTTGATGGATGAAATGGCAGATACTGGTTTTCAAGGCAGAAAAATAGGGGAGGCAGTCAGAATTTGGGAACGGATGGTGAGAGATAAAAATGTGACCATATTTATGGGCCTAGCAGGATCAATGAGCACTACCGGGCAGTGGCGGCTTATTAAGTGGTTAATGGAGAATCATTTTATTGATGTTTTAGTTTCTACTGGTGCTAACATATCTGAAGATATACAAGATTCTTTGTATGGCTACTATAAAGGTCATTGGCTGGTAGATGACGCTGATTTATTGAAACATAATATTTTTAGGTATTATGATGTTTTTACTGACGGCCTCAAATACAGAAAAATGACGGAATTGATAAGGGCGTTCCTCAACACTTTAAAAGATGGCTACCCTTATTCATCGCGGGAATTCTGCCAGGAGTTCGGGAAATTCCAATTGAGAAAAAATATCGATTCTTTATTATCTACCGCTTACAGAAAAAATATCCCGGTTTACAGTCCGGCCATAATGGACAGCGAATATGGAATTGCTGCGGTGATAGCCAGAAGATGGGATAAAAAGAATGTAGTCGTTGACCAGATGAAGGATTTTGATGAATTAGCCAAGATTGGAGAAAAAAGCAAGAAAACCGGGGTAATATATATTGGCGGCGGAGTACCAAAAGATACGATACAGCTTATTACAGCCATAGTTAGTATTTTAAAAGGAGAAAAACTGGAATTCCCGCACAGCTACGCAATACAGATAACTACAGATTCTCCACAGTGGGGGGGCTTGAGCGGGTGCACGTTTGAAGAGGCCGTTAGCTGGGGGAAGATAACTAAAAAAGACAATGATAAAGCGGTCTGTTATTGCGATGCTACTATTGCTTTACCTATTATTCTTAACGCCTTAAATGAAAAAATTCAAAAAGATGGCGCTGGAAAATTTAAGAGAAAAGCTCCGGATTTTTCCTGGCTTTTAAAAAGATGAAAAATAATTTTTATAAAAACAACAATATTTCTTTTGGCGGCTTGGCAGGACAAGACTTTAAAAAGGCAAAAGTTGTTATTGTGCCAGTTCCTTATGAGGCCACTACTTCCTATAAAGGAGGAACTAAAAAGGGACCCAAGGCAATCTTAGAGGCTTCCTGCCAAATCGAAGAAATATGGGGTGAATTTATTCATTCTAAAATTGAAAAAGAAAAATCAATCTTTACAACTAAAGAAATAAAACTAAAAGGAAAATCGGAAAAGACATTCTTAGCGCTTTCTAATTTTTTAAAAGGAATTTTCGCCGCGGCGAAAATTCCTTTTCTGTTGGGTGGAGAGCATTCAATAACTTTTGGAGCAGTAAAAGAAGCTGCAAAATGCTATAAAGACCTTTCCGTTTTGCAGTTTGACGCTCATACTGATTTAAGGAATACTTATTTGGGAGAAAAATTTTCTCATGCCTGTACGATGAAAAGGATCAGAGAGTTAGGAATTCCTGTTGTTTCTTGCGGCATTCGAAGTATAGATTGCGACGTTGCCAAATTTATTAAAAAAGAGAAAATAAAGAACATGTTTTTCTGGCCTAAGCTTCCTGCTGGAAAAATTTTAAAATCCCTTTCAAAAAATGTTTATTTAACATTTGATTTTGATTTTTTTGATCCATCTATTATGCCTTCAGTGGGCACGCCTCAGCCAGGCGGCCATCTTTGGCAGGAAACAATTGATTTACTTCAGAAAATTTGCAAGAAAAAAAATATAATCGGCGCAGATTTTGTTGAGTTTTGTCCCATTCCCGGCTTTATAGCTCCCGATTTCTTAGCAGCTAAACTTATTTATAAAGTCATCACGTTTATCCCGCACCTTTCCTGAAAGGTGCGGGATTTATCCTAAAAGTCGAAATAGCTTTATCAATTTACTTTTTAAAAAATAAAAAATGGCAAAGAAAAAAGCAAAAAAGAGGGTAAAAAGCAAAAGATGTATTTGTTGCGGATAGAGAAATACTTTAGAGAAACTAACAATCCCATTATAATGGGATTGTTAGTTGTTAGAATTTGAAAAAACTCTGTTTTAAAGGTAAAATTTGTAATATGTCATTTATAACTAAAATTTTTGGCGATGCTAATGAAAAATATATAAAGAAACTCCAACCCCTGGTAGAGGAAATTAGTGGACTTGAAAAAGAGCTGCAGCAATTTTCTGCTGAAAAACTTCAGGAAAAAACTAAGGAATTTAAAAATAGACTAAAAAAGGGAGAAAGTCTAGATGATATTTTACCCGAAGCTTTCGCTTTAGTTAGAGAGGTATCAAAGAGAACGCTTAAACAGCGCCACTTTGACGTTCAGTTGATAGGCGGAATTGTTTTGCATCAGGGCAAAATTGCCGAAATGAAAACTGGCGAGGGAAAAACTTTAACTGCTACTCTACCTTTATATTTAAATGCTTTAGAAGGAAAAGGATGCCACTTGGTGACGGTCAATGATTATTTAGCCCGTAGGGATACAGTCTGGATGGGCCAGATTTATAACTTTTTAGGTTTAAGCGTCGGCTGTTTGAATCACGAGCAATCATTTTTATATGACCTCAATTACAAAAAACTGGATGAGGAAAAGGAAAAAAAGAGAGACGAATTGGGAGGGTTTTTTGTTGTGGAAGATTTTTTGAGGCCTTGTTCAAGGAAAGAAGCCTACTTAGCGGATATTACTTATGGGACCAATAATGAATTTGGTTTTGATTATCTCAGAGATAATATGACCTATGATTTGAAAGATTGTGTCCAGCGTCCTGCCCTCCGTAGCCTTAGCGAAGGAGGGGGGTTTTCCGCCGAAGGCGGATCCGCCTCCGGCGGAAATTATGCGATTGTTGATGAGGTTGATTCAATTTTAATTGATGAAGCCAGGACCCCTTTAATTATTTCCGCGCCCGATACCGAATCATCGAAATGGTATTCTGAATTTGCTAGAATTATTCCGAAGCTAAATCAGGAAAATGATTATCAGTTTGATGAAAAAATGAGGGCCGTTACGCCAACCGAGAGCGGGATCAGTAAAATTGAAAAAATTTTAGGAATCCAAAATATCTACGAGGAAAAAGGAATTAGATACGTGCATCATTTGGAGCAGGCCTTAAGAGCCCAAGCAATAAATCCAGCCGATGGCAAACCTTTCTTTTCCCGAGACCGAGAATATGTTGTTAAAGATGGTCAGGTTATTATTATTGACGAATTTACCGGTAGGATAATGCCAGGCCGCCGTTGGTCAGGAGGACTTCATCAAGCGATTGAAGCCAAAGAGGGAGTTAATATTCAACCAGAATCTTTGACTTTCGCCACCATCACTTTTCAAAATTATTTCAGAATGTATAAAAAGTTGGCAGGAATGACAGGCACTGCTTCAACTTCGGCAGAAGAATTCGATAAAGTTTACAAACTTGAGGTTATAACAATTCCAACCAATAAGCCCATGATAAGAGCTGATTTGTCGGATAAAATTTATAAAACTGAAAAAGGAAAATTCGACGCAATAGTAAAAGAAATCAAGGGGAAACACCAAAAAGGACAGCCAGTTTTAATTGGTACGCGTTCGATTGAAAAAAACGAACACCTGGGAAGATTGTTAGAAATAGAAGGCGTGCCACACCAAATCTTAAATGCTAAACACCACGAAAAAGAAGGTCAAATAATAGCTCAAGCAGGGAAGCTGGGCATGGTAACAGTGGCTACGAATATGGCTGGTCGTGGAGTGGATATAATTTTAGGTGGTAATCCTCAAAATAAAGAAGAGGCGGAAAAAATCATTACAACTGGCGGTTTTCATGTTATAGGAACTGAAAGACACGAAGCTCGCAGAATTGATAACCAATTAAGAGGTAGAGGAGGGAGACAGGGAGATCCGGGCTCCAGCCAATTTTTTGTATCTCTAGAAGATGATTTAATGAGGATTTTTGGTGGAGATAAAATAAAATCAGTGATGGAAATGCTGAAAATTCCTGAAGATGAGGCAATAGAAACCAGATTTATTTCAAAAGCCATTGAAGATGCCCAGTCAAAAATAGAGGGTTTTAATTTCGACGCCAGAGGTCATCTACTAGAATATGATGATGTGATGAATAAGCACCGAGAAGTCTTTTACAAAAAAAGAAAAGAGATTCTTGATTTTTCTGCTTTCCAGCTTAGAGAAAAGTCTTTAGAGATAGTAATTAAAGTCGGTTTTTCAAAAGAGGAATTCGATAAAAAAGAAAAAGAAATAGGCGAAGCTGATTTCCCAAAGATTTTAAGGTTCTTATATCTTAGGATTATGGATATGTTTTGGATTAACCATTTAGAAGATATGGAACATCTGAGAGATTCGGTGAAATTAAGAGCTTATGGACAACTTGATCCTTTAGTTGAATACAAAAACGAAGGTCACAAAATGTTCCAAAAATTGCTTTCTAATGTTGAATTAAATATAGCTCAAAATATTTTTAAATTCGGAGTCAAAAAAGAAAAACCGGCATTTAGCCAGGTGGTTTCTTCCAGTCCTACAAAAAAAGATGTTGGAAGAAATGATCCTTGTCCTTGTGGTGCGAAGCATCCTGACGGGCGTCCGATAAAATACAAACATTGCCACGGTAAGTAAAAAAGCGAGCAAAACGAAGCCCCGTAGTGAGCCGAGCTTGTCGAAGCTTTACTACTAGGGTACAAAAAACAAGCGAAATCCCAATAGGGATGAGCGTAGCCCTGCACTGAACCGAAAGTTCTAGTGCTGGGGTGCTGCGGAAAATGATTAGATATAATTCACAGAAAAAATGAAAAAACCCACGAAGTGGGTTTTTTCATTTGACATTTATATATTTTTATAGTAAAAACATAGAGAAACAACATAAAGAAACAGTACATTTAAATGGTGAAAAATATGGAAAAGAAAGAAGAAGAGGGAGAAGGAACCGAATTAAAGGTTTCAAAGATTAAAGATGGAACAGTAATTGATCATGCTGAGGGAGGTTACGCTCTTGATGTAGTTAGGATTTTGAGGGTTGATCCGAAAAAAACATCAAGTATAATCACTATCGCTATGAATGTCCCAAGTAAACGGCTTGTCAAAGGTCGAAAAGATATTATTAAGATTGAGGGAATGAAGCTAAATCTCAGAGAAATTGATATGATCGCCGTAGTTGCTCCCAAAGCAACAATAAATAGAATCGAAAACTTTGAAGTCATTAGCAAACACGAAGTCAAGCTTCCATCAGTAATAGAAGGAATAATTCAGTGTCCCAATGAAACTTGTATATCTAATTCTGAAGCAGAGCCGGTTAAGTCGAAATTCTATAGCGAAACAAAGGCGGAACAAATTACTTTCCGATGTCATTACTGCGGTGAAATAGTTGACCAGCAGAAAGTAGTAGAATTGATAATCTAAACCAGAAATATTTGACTTGCTTTCTTTAATTTCCTAATCAGGCGCCATTTTTTTCGGCGCTTTTTTATTTGACAAAAATATTCAGCCTTGTTATTAAACAAATCAGGGAGGAATATAGTTCCTTCCAAAAAGAATATGGAGAAAAAGAAAGATGAAAACATTCGTAGATAGACTAGTTGCTGAAATACAAGCAAAACAAAGCATTCTTGTGGTCGGTTTAGACCCGCAAGTGAAATATTTGCCGAAGCACATATTACAACAGGGATACATCGAAGCAGAAGACAAAAATGGATTTGAACCAACTGCACGAGCTATCGTAAGTTATTTCCGTCAGATCATTAAAGTCGTTGCTCCATTCGCGATAGTCGCTAAACCTCAGCGAGCATTCTATGAGTATGATTGGTGGACTGAATGGGCTTTCCAACAGATAGTGACTATTTGCAAGGAAGAGGGATTTCTAGTACTAGAAGATGCAAAGCGTTGCGATGGTGGAGATACTGCAGAGATTTATGCATATGGCCATTTGGGAGAAGTGGATGTCTGGGACAACGACAAAGATGAAGTAGTCAAAAGACCAGCCTTGAACTTAGATGCCATGACTGTTGTGCCACAAATTGGAACCTCCTGTCTTGCGCCATTTGTAAACGTTGTGAAGCAAATGGGCAAAGGTATTTTTGTGGTTGACAAGACTTCTTTCAAGCCTAATTCAGAAGTGGAGCAATTGGTAACGCAAAGCAATCACAAAGTTTGGGAGGAGATTGCGCTGTTGGTCAAAGAATGGGGCAAGGGATGTGAAGGTGAATGTGGCATAAACAATGTTGGCGTCGTAATGGGGGCTACTTTCCCCGAAGAAGCAGTAAGGATGCGAGAGCTTTTGCCAGATCGTTTCTTCTTAGTCCCCGGCTACGGTGCACAAGGTGGCGGTGCCGACGGAGCGGTCAAGGGAGTTAGAGATGATGGCTTAGGTGTAATAGTGAATTCTTCGCGAGACATCGACTATGCTTATCAAAGAGAACCATTCCGATGCGATTCGAAAGATTTCGCCGAAGCCGCAAGAAAGGCAGCTGAATTTTCAAGAGACGACCTCAATAAAGCTTTGGAACGCGCCGGAAAAACTCCTTGGTAGAGGACGGGACAATGCTTAAGATAATAGGGATGACTAGAGAAGAACTTCTCAGCCTCGTTCCTGGCAGCGTCAGTCGAGCTGATAATCATCGATTGTTAACAGAAGAAGAAATAGTATACATAGCTAAAACACTGAATTCATACTGGGAATACGACTATGAGGCAGCCAGACAAGGAAGAGTTGGTAAACATGCTGAACTAAAATCATTGCGGCACAGCGACGGCTTTTTTGTCTCAAGGATTCTTTTAGAGCCACCAAATATCAGAGCTATAATTGCATACCAATTGATGCTACGATTCTATCAGCTTGGAATTTCCGCACCTGATTGGGTGGCCGGAATTCCCGATGGAGCCACTTTGCTTGGTCAAGATGTTGCTAGTTTTATGTATATAAGCAACAATGCTGAGATGAAAAAAGAAAATGGCAGAATAACAATGATAAGCACTATTGCACCTGATGAAACTTTGATTCTGGTTGAAGACTTTTGTACACGAGGCACTGGTTTTAGCGAAGCTGTTTCTGACATAGTATCAAAGCAGCAAAAGGTAAAGATCCTGCCTTACGAGCTCGTCATAATTAATCGAGGCGGCTTAAACGAAATTTCAGTAGAAGGAATTGGAACGTTCAAAATTGTTGCAGTAGCTACCCATCGTGCGAATGACTGGGAACCATCAGAATGTCCTCTTTGCAAAATGGGATCAATACCAATAAAGCCTAAAGCCACTGATGAGAATTGGCAAGATATAACAACATCTCAACAAACTACCACTTAATGAAAGCATCAATGCTATAGATGATTCATCTCCCCATTTTTTAAAATAACCCACTTTTTTCTTTTCGTGGGCTTTTTTATTTCCGAAGGAATCAAGGTTCTGAGGAGCGAAGCGACGAGGGTTCTTATTTGACTTATTCTTTAAATTTGATAATTTCAAGATTGAGAAGTCAGCTCGTTTAAAACATGGAGGAAAAAAGAAATGGAAAATAAAGCTGTAACCAAATTATTTGGAAAAGAAATCAGCGGACCATTCACAATATTATCAGGTATTGTTGCTACTGAAACATCAGTTCTTGAAAAGTGCGCTAATGAAATACCGGGAATAGGAATAGTGACGACAAAAAGCATTGGGCCAGAACTAAGGCCAGGAAACAGAGAGCCTATTGTTGCTCAATACGGATATCTGTCTTTCATTAATGCTGTCGGGCTTACCAATCCAGGAGCAGAAGAATTCGCAAGAAGACTATCGAGGATCAAAATCCCGGACAATAAGTTTGTGCTAGCTTCAATATTTGGGAGAAATGTCGCAGAGTTCTATCGGGTAGCTAGTATACTATTTCCTTACGTCGATGGCTTTGAACCAAACATATCTTGTCCGCACGATAAAATATATGGTCAATCTATTGGTCAGGATAGAAAGCTTGTAGAAAAGATAATAAGAAGTGTTGTTTCGCTTGGAAAACCTGTATTTGTTAAAATCTCGCCAAGTTTGGATGTTCTAGAAACTACAAAATGCATTGTAAGAAGTGGGGCTTCTGGAATAACAGCTATCAATACGAAAGGACCAGAACTGTATTTACACGACGGCTACCCAGTCTTATCAAATAAGGTAGGTGGAGTTTCCGGAAGGGCAATCTTAGAACTGGGCTTGCGATGTGCTAAAGAAGTAAGAAGCATTACAAACTTACCGATTATTGTAGGCGGTGGCATTTCCATAGCAGAACACGTAAAAAGGTATGAAAGAGAGGCGAGAGCAGATTTCTTTGGAATCGGCTCAGCTTTAGCTGGAATGCAGACGCAGGAGATAAAAGAATATTTCCATGCTTTATCGTTGGACCTTGGAAAAGGAACAAATAATGCAGAGAAATTTCTGAAGACAAAGCTGAACATGGAATACAGGAAATACAGAGTAGTTAGAAATAGACAGTTGGCTGGAGACCTATTCCTTCTGATATTAGACAGCGATATAGAAATAAGTCCTGGGCAATTTATTTTTGCTTGGATACCAGAAAAAGGAGAAAAACCATTTTCAGTACTTGACGACACGCCCTTAACTTTACTTATACGAATAATAGGCTGTTTCACAACTGAGCTATCGAAATTAAAGAAAGGTGATGCTTTATATATCAGAGGACCATATGGAAATTCTCCGAAAGTCGGCGGGAGAGTTCTCTTGGTTGGTGGTGGGACAGGGTTAGCAGGACTTTATCTCTTTGCTAAAAGAAACAAAAGAGCGATTGCCGTAATAGGAGCAAATGATAAAAAACATTTAGCTTTCATTGAAGAATTCCAATCAGCTTGCGAAGAGCTTCATTTAGTCACAGAAAATGGCGAAGCAGGCAACAAAGGATTGGTGACAGATAGATTGGAGGAAATCTTAAGGAATGCGAGACCAGATTATTGCTTAAATTGCGGTCCAGCCCCGATGATCGAAACTGCCCTTCCAAAAGAAATCAGATTCGTAAACCAAGAAAGAATCTATTCTTCAATTGAGTATCTAACTAGATGCGGAATTGGTTTGTGCGGTAGTTGTGCAACTCCAAAAGGTTACCGAAGTTGTGTTGATGGAACCTTTATGAAATTTCCCGTTTCTTGAAGAGACGAAATCCATTTTCGCCTCTTTTTTATTAAAATAAAAACCTCGCCTTCGGCGAGAACCTTTATTTATTTGAAAATAAAAAACCTGCTATTTAGAACCAATCTGTTAAGCAGGTTTGTTTTTGTTTAGTTTTAGTCTTTTCTTTGGAGATTTTGTTTTCTTCCATCAGAGGTTTCGTTACAGATGACTTTTTCTTTTCTATCGGAATTCCTTTTAGGCTCTGGAGAAATAGAAAATAGGGTTTATCAATTTGGGGCGGCAGTTTTTCTGGATAGATTGGCTTCAAAGAAGCGA
>Ga0315291_10004287_pt1 | contig 18214 bp, 10 predicted proteins | sample YL17G12_20_MG_FD_203070 | JGI IMG/M metagenome (GOLD analysis project Ga0315291, IMG submission 203070) | Sediment microbial communities from Yellowstone Lake, YNP, Wyoming, USA - YL17G12_20 | ecosystem: Environmental > Aquatic > Freshwater > Lake > Sediment | place: USA: Wyoming | collected...
ATTTCTAAATGGCTTGGCTATACTGCTGATGACAGGACACATGAAAGAACAAAATTGAATTTCGTGGAAATAAGACGTGGAAAGAAAGATGGCGATTCATCTGATGCCAAGGTTTTATTCAGGGCTGATACTCCTGCCATAAAAGATATGATTGACGCAGCAATAGTGTATATGGAAGCGTGCCACGAAGAAGAGTTGAAAGAAAGCGAGAAAACATACCGTTGGGAAGAAAGATGGCACAAGAGGAGTGAGTTGAGCAAGGTTGGATTGAATGTCGGGGATAGAATACCGGTAAATCCGGGAGAATATAATACTGTCGTGATTGCAAATGATGGTCGTATTTTGGATTACGGAAGAACGTATAAGATTGAAAGACCGGAAACAGGAATAATTTATGATAAATTGCAGGTTGGCGGCGGGGCAGCGCCTATTGCCTGGGCATACATAGTAAAACTCTATGAATTATATTTGATGATTGACGTTGAAAGCACACCTGTTTCGCCAGAGACAATTCGTTGGGAGGAACGCTGGCACAAGAAATCGGAACATATTCCCAGATTCAAAGAAAATGATATGGTATTTATCAAGTCAGGTGAGTATCCAATCATTGAATATCCATCAGGTGCTGATTTACCCAAAAGAACAGAACAAACAGCCAATATTGATGAAGTGTCTAAACTTGGTCAAGTAAATGATTATGCTTGGGCAAAACATCTTGACCAATTTGTCTATGCTGTCTTTGTTCCAGTAAAAGGTGTTATTATAGAAGCAAAAAATGAGGATTTAACTCTTGTGTACTATCAAGATAAAGCACGTCAATGGGAAGAGAGGTGGCACAAGCGAAGTTCCTTGGTCAAGAAAGCGTTGGACTATAAAGAGTTTGAGATAGAAAGAATTCCCTATGGCACAGATGAAGATATGTTTTTGGTTTATAATGCGACAAAGAGTGGTATTGGAGTACAGTTGACAGTAGAACTTTTAGATAATGATATGCAGAATACAATACAAAATTATTGGGCAAAGGTAGTATATGATTGGGCAGGAGTAGAAAATCTCCCTGAATATCAAGAAGGATTAAAGGTATACCAGGAAAAATTACAGATGTTAAAACGTCTGCCTGCTTCTGACAAGGCACGTCAGTGGGAGGAACGTTGGCATAAGCGTAGCAGTATTAAGACAGCCATTGAATATCCCAAAGGGTTCCATGAAATGCTTAATTGGATACAGCATGATGAGGATTATGGATATGACGTGTCAAGGGATATATATGAGTTTCAAATAACTTCTTTTGCTCTTGACTGGGCTGACCAGGAAGTTCCCTGCTTTGCCCCATATGAACATGATGTAAGAGAAAACCTGATTGCGTGGTATCGTGAAAGCATACTTCCGACGCTTGGTCCCAGAGGCGAAGATATAATGAGTGCGGTATCAGAAGGTTGGGCATATGATGGAAACATACAGGTGGCGGAAATATTTACAATAATAGAAAGTTATGCCGGTATAAAAATAGATTACGATGAAGCCACGAATACATATACTTGCGTAGATGTTGACCCCAGTGCGAGAACTCGCAAGAGAAAACAATTTCCACCAATCCAGGAGAAAACACGTGAGTGGGAAGAACGCTGGCATAAAAAATCACAACAGCAATATATGCCCATTGGGGGAACATATTGGAAAGCAACACTCCACAATGAATATTTCAAATACGATAATTTCTATCCTAAACTTGCATTGGTGAGCCGTGCTACGGAATGGGCGATGATTATCGGCGAAAATATGCGTGCTAACCGAGGCGGTAAAGCGTTTATTAAAGGCGGTTTCGTAACTGACAGAGGGGATTATAAGGTTGTCGGTATTGATGGACCAGATGGAGTGGAACTTGGAACTGTATTGGTTCCCGAGAATCATCTTACTGCCGATAAAGAAAATTTACAAGATGATAAAACACGCCAGTGGGAAGAACGTTGGCATAAGAGAAGCAGTATGGATAAAAAGGCTTTTTTCCGAGTGTGGAATAGAAATACTGAAAGTCCAATTAACATTCCTTCGCAAGCAATAACATTGGAACAATTCATAGAGGATGTATGGAGAGTGCTTGGTCCAGCAGGTCACGAAACAGAAACGCCAGAAGGAAAGTACAGCCTATTATATAATGACGGATATATAATTCAAAATATTCCCGATACAAGCAGATTAGAGGCGCCTGAAACAGAGAAAACACGTGAGTGGGAAATACGCTGGCACAAGCGTAGTGAACTGGTACAAGTATGACAATGGAAAAGCAAGCACAATATGAAGCACTATACGAGCAATTCAACCCCCGGGGTTTCACCCAAGAGGTTAAGGATAAACTCTACGCAATCCCAGAGGTTAAAGAGTTGGTTGATTCTATCCTTACCCCAGAGGAATGGAATGCTGTCAAAATAGGCTTCTGGGACCATATCCCATTTTATGACGAATTTAAGCGTGCAATTTACTATCCGGCATACTATGAGGGAAAGATTCTCGGAACAACGAAAGATGAAACAAAGAAGTATTATGAGTCTGCCCAGGCATATTTCAAGGAATATACAAAGGATATACCGAAAGAATATCTTGATAGAAACATTGACGAATACCTTGATGAGTACCTTGGCATGATAAAAGCATCTGAACTTACCGAGCAGGAAATGAGAATGATACTGCACGAAATCAGCCATTACGCTGACCATCTCAAACGGGGTGAACAGTTCATTGAGGAAACAACGCATTACTATAAGGACCCGGAAAAAAAGGTCATTGATATGGACAAATACTTTGCTTCTCCGGCTGAACAGCAGTCTTTCCTGACCGAAATCAGGTATATGAGAAGCCGTGGTAAAGATGATGATTATATCATAAGAAAAATGACGATGGAATACGGCGGAAAAGAGGAATACTGGAAAGAGATAATCAGCCGGTTGGAAAGAACTGCTTCCTTGAAAAAACAGGCAGACCTTGTGCAAGACATCAAAAATTCACGAGACCTTACGGAAACCATACATCTCGTGGAGCAACTGGAAGGAAAAGATATCGTTGATGAATTTGGCGGTGTCTGGCATGTAAGAAGGATATTGAATCCCATTACCAGACAATTAGAACTTAAAAGTCTTGACAGTGATACAGTTCGTTCAGGAGCACGGGTTGATGATTTCGTGTCGGTTGTTCCTTCGCAGACTTCTCCGAAAACAAGAGAGTGGGAAGAACGCTGGCATAAGAAAAGTTCCCTGCGGAAACAAGCGGTAGAGAAATATGTGAGTTTTACAATCCAGCCTTCCGGCGATTTGCTGATAGAAGTTTATCCCGATAGAATAGACGAGGTTAATGGAATTATAACCGGCGGAGATGCGGAAGAAGATATACTGCACACATTGTTTGAATGGCAACTTGATAATGGCTGGGAATTTGTAACGCCAGAAAGTATCGGCGCCTTGACTGATTCCCCCATACTTCACGCTGGCGATTATTATTTCTGGTATCCTGCTTATCAGTTGGAATCTCCGTTAAAGCCACTGCTTGATGGCAAGGTTACATTTCAAGGTGCGCCTTCCAATAAAGTTCACGACCAGCAGAAAGAAAAAACACGTGAATGGGAGGAACGCTGGCACAAACGGTCATCATTGGATAAGAAAGCATTCTGGTCTGTCTTTGATACTCAAACCGGCAACTATATGGCAACCGGAAGCGATAGCCCTACGTTACGTGAAGCGGTTGAGGATTGTTTTGATTATCTTATAAGCGGTCCTGAATTTGAGAATATGGAAGAACCCGACCCAGAACAGATGACTTGGCAAGAAAAGAAAAAGTTCTGTGAGGAATATGAATTTGAGTTCCATCAGCATACGGAAAAAATGATGCCAAGTGATGAAGCATTGGAAGCAGAGGAGAGACGTGAAGAAGGTGAAAGAGTAGAACGATTAAAGAAAGAGAAAAAGGTAGAGGAATGGCAGGAACGCTGGCACAAGCGGTCATCTCTGACCAAGCAAGGAATATCTGTTGGCGAGTTAAATCACTGGTGGTCAGACCTTGATTTTGAGGGTATAGAGAAAATTTCAAATTTTGTTCTGTTCGGATTGTCCGACGAAGAAAGAGAGAATGTCCTTTCAGAAGCAGAACAATGGTGGAATAGTTTATCAGCTGAAACGAAATTAAGCCACTATAATGAATTGACAGGAGAAAATGAAACACTGGACGTTGGTTTTGAGAACGGAGACAAGGTTAAGGTAAGTCCGGGAGAATATTATGTTTTCAAAATTACTGCGCCGCTTGAAGAAAAGGATTGGGAAATAGTTAATGTCGGCATGGTGTTCCAAGGCGTGATTGTTACGGATTATGGCGAATATACGCTTGATGAACCTTTTGAGAAAGAATATGGCGTCAAGGTGGGAGATGAGATATATCTTGTTCCTGAATCAAAGATGCAATTGATAGGAAGCGAGATAGCGGAAAAGACACGCCAGTGGGAAGAACGCTGGCGTAAGCGAAGTTCCTTGATAGAAGCAAAGACCAAAAAGACTAAGGAACCCAAAATGAAGTATCCTTATACATTATTCTCGTATGACCCAGAGGCTATACAAGAAGGTGATTTCAAATATTACAAGGATGAAGGTTTGTCTGATTTTATGGAACATTATGATGAGGACGAAGAAATTCTGGAGATATGGGAGAAATACAAGGACAAACCTACCCAACAGTTCTGGAAAGCCTTAAAGAATTTTAAGACAGAGGATTACCATGGTAAAGACTATACTTTGCAGGAAGCAATACAAAAATGGGTATATGAGGACTATGACAGATGCCAAATGGCTTGGGATGAAGAAAAAGCCAACTTTGAAAGTGAATTTTCTGAATTTCTAAAAAGAAACAAGGGTTGGTATAATTTCATCGACGAGGACGGAGGAATATTTTCTGCTTCTGATAGTGAAGGTTTTTTCAAACATTTTGAAAGCAGAGAGGGATTTGATAACCTGAAAATCACGCAGATTAACCCTACCACGCTTGAAGTTGTTTATAATCGTAGAAGCGAGACTATAACAATTATACCGGAACAATACGAGGATTTGGATTATGCCGGAGATTATCTGGGTATCCCAGGGCTACGTGGAGGCGATACGGAGATATGGTTTGCCAATACTATTGTAAGTCCCAAGGAAATAGATATGGATGATTTGAAAGAAACACATACACGCTTGGGCAGGATTGCTGAAACAAACCTGAAAAAAGTTAGGAGATTGATGCAGAGGAAGATATGGTCTCCTGATGGAGAGGGAAAACAACTTCTTGATTATCACGAAATTAAACACGATTCATTGCAGGAAGGGGATATCATCATAACTGATTCGGTTTATTACGTTACCAAGGACGGATTTATAGACTTGGCAATGCAACCTTCCGGTGAACGAAAGATGAGGCTGGAACAAAGAAAGTATCTGGCATCTACTAGCAAAGACCCTGCAATATTAGAGAAATTGAGTAAAGATAGTGAGGCTGATATTCGTCTTTATGTAGCGAGAAATGTGGATACGCCTGTTCAAATTTTACAAGCATTGACTGATGACCCAGAGGAAAGTGTGCGTCATGGGGTTGCCTTGAATGGAGTATCTACCCCAGAGATATTGTTAAAATTATCTGCTGACGCAAATGCGTTTGTGAGAAATAAAGTAGCAGGGCATTTGAATACTCCAGTACAGGCACTTATGAATCTTGCAAAGGATACAGATGTTGGGGTAAGACAGGCTATACTTTCTCGTGATGAAAGTGCTATTCCCAGCCAGGTTTTGAGAATACTTGTGAATGATGCTGACCCTGCCATAGCAAATAAAGCGAAACAAATATGGGGCAGGACCCGTCCACCTATTCCTTCCGAGGAGACGCAGCAGTGGGAAGAACGCTGGCATAAACGAAGTAATCTTGAGAAGAAAGCGGTTTATTCCGAAGGGTGTGAATGCGGAGGAGAGGCGTTACCTGCTTATTATGAAGATTCGGGTATTCTTGTTTTACGCTGTCAAGATTGCGAGCAGGAATTTGAGGCTGATGAATCCCAATGGAAAACCCCCGAAGAGATATCAGGAATATCAGAGAAGACACGCCAGTGGGAAGAACGCTGGCATCGCCACGCAGCATTCAAGAATCTTACCCTGCAAACGTCAGATGTACCCGAGAGCCTGGTCAGCCAAATCAAAGAAATCCAGAAAGGCATAGACAAGTCTATTCTCATAAAAGAGGAAGATGAAAAGGGCTGGATTCAAGGGGGACTACAACAATTATTCCATATGACGATATTATACGGCGTAGAGAAACGTGACGAGGAAGAAGTTTCCGAGATAGTCAAATTGTTCACCGAGGAAGGTATTGAAGCGAAGTCCGGCGAGATAGAATACTTTGACAATAAGGAAAAAAATCATACCTGTGTGGTGTTGAGGGTTGAATCAGAGGAACTGAAAGTGTTGCATGACCTGCTGAAAAAAGAGGTTGCCAACAAGGACAGTTATCCTACCTATAAGGCACATATAGCCATTGCGTATATCAAGTATAAGGAACGTCTGGGCGATATAAAAATCAAGCCGGTCACGTGGCAAGTAAAAAGTATTGAGATGTCGCAGAAAGACGGTGATTTGAAAAAGGTCAGCAAGTTATATAAAAGAGCAGCAATTGGTCCGCAACTCTGGATTGACCCTGAAGGAAAAGAATATCCGATAGACAGTAAACGTGGGCATTATGGCTGGATACTTGATAACAAGGAAATGCTGAAAGAAAAAGGTTATTTGGATGTAGATGAGACACTCCGACAGGTTGAATACAAGGAATATGAATATAAGACAGGAGAAGGACTGATTGAAATATTGCTCCAGACGGGCTGGGTACGTATGTCCGGCGAAGGTAATTTTGAGGTCTGGGATATCCGTGATGGAAAATCAAGAGAACTTATTGAGGATTATTTCGCAAAATATCCTGCAAGAGAATTATACATTGATTATTTCGCACCAAGACAAGATTCAATGAGAATGACTTTAAAGGATTTGGCTGAATATGGGTTGGGTGAACTGGTGGAACAAAACATAAGATTTAAAAGTGTATACGGGTCAGATAAAAACATGGAAACTATTAAAAAAATTGTTCTTGAAGGCGGCGGAAAAGAGCCAATTGCTGTTCGTGATTACAGTGAAGTTGATATGGGTGTAATGGTGTTCTTTCACGACAACCGTAAGTCGCAGGCTGCATTGCCATTGGAAGACCTGTCAGTGGAAAATGTTGCAAAAAAACTTGCGGAAAAAGATGCGATGTGGAAGCAGTCAGGTCTTGAAGAATATAAACATAAACGTGATTTCACTGTAACCGATGAACCGGAAGGAACGGTTCAAGAGAATGCCGATATGATTTGGGTATTACAACGCCATGAAGCAGAGAAAGCCGGACTCCATGGAGATTTTAGGTTGCAAGAGGAAGGTGTCCTGAAATCATTTGTAATCCGTAAACTTGATGATTTTTTGTCCGGTAAACTCAATAGAGTTCTAGTCATCAATACCGAGGACCACCCAATTGAATATGCAACCTTTGAAGGTGATATACCGTCGGGAGAATATGGTGGTGGGCATATGGACATCGCTGATGCCGGAACATACGAGACTATTGTAAAGACTGATAAGGAATGGACATTTTGGCTTGACAGTGATACTGGTAAAATGAAAGGATTGTTCACCTTGGTACTTGCTGACCCAGAGAAATTCGGTAAGGACAAATGGTTCCTGATAAGAAAAAAAGAATCCAAAATAGAGAAAAAATCTAAATTAGTTTTAATATAAACATATTAAGATAAGATAGATAAAATAGGGGTTTAAGACTATTTTTCCCAGACCACTTCACAGCCATTTCAGTATATGGCATAATTATAATAATAAAAATGGGAGGATTATATGAATTTAAGCGGATTGTTTCCTAATAAGGTTTCAGACCCAAAATGGATTAATAAAAAAGGCGAGAATGAATTTGAAAAAATGCTTACACGTCTCGTTGATATCGGCAAAAGGATTACATCTATGAGAAAAAAAGCCGATGCACCTGCTGTTCAACCCGAGACCCCGGTAAAAGACCAGCCGAAAGAGGAAACTGTGCCGGTAGCCAGTTACTACGATTCATCTCCCAGACCGCTTTCCGAAGTATTTAATAAACGTTCCAGTGAATCTGACAGGGCGATATATAAAGCGAGGGAAATTCTCGGCGCCTTGGTTCAGAAACTCAATATGCCCACGGTTGATATTTATCTGTTGAAAACTGACATTTCCCGGTACGCCGGCGATGGCACTCCGGCAACAGGCAAAATATCCTTCCAGATACCGATTATGACCGCCCAGGGAGACGGCAGGACGCTTTATGCTGACGTGGATATAGTCCTTGGCAGCCTGATGCCGCCGAAACATTTTACTGATGGCATAAATCAGAAGTTTGCGTTTGATGAAAGCGGTATGCAGGAGTTCTTAAAAGGCAGAGATTTTGAAGTTCTGCAGAATCCGAAGGTAGAGCCAGAAACGGTATACTTTGAAACACCCGGTCATCTTGCAGGACGTGGCGGAGAGATGATTACCAAATACGCACAAGAACCTGAAAAGAAACCGCCGGCGACTGTAATGCCGGGAACAGAACTTGCTGACCTCATACATACTCTTGAAGCGACGGCAAAGGATATCGCTGAAGTAAAAAAGAACATGGAAGGAGAAGCAAAGAGACTTGAAAAAGCAATAGAAACGCTTCCTGAAAAGACAACGATGACGCAACTTGAAAAAAGTATCAAGGATTTGCGGAAAAAAGAAAAAGAGGCACTTGCCAAAATATCCGCTCTTCTTGACCATGTTGAAGATAAGACCGTGGAATTCCAGAAAGACATCTGGAAGATAAATGAAAAAGTTGATATATCGAAAATGCCAACATATACTGCGGTTATTGGAACTTTAATTGAAACAGTCAGAGATAAGATTCCCACGATTAAACAGACAGTTGATAAACTTTGGCAGGATTTCAGAAGTATGACTGCGGTAAAACAGCTGACGAAAGAAACTCCTATCGGAGAAAAAAGCGAATGGGAACTTGAAAGAAAGACTGTTCCGGTAGAAGGTCCGAAATATGAACCGCCAAAAGAAGAACAGGCAGGGGCGACAAAGAGTATGGTCAAGAAAGCAATGTTTGCCGATTATTTCAATGAAATACTTTCGGCATTGAATGATATAGACTTGGCTATTACAGGCGCCAAGAACGAACTTGGAATAAAATGAGCATAAACAAAGACCAGACATACAAATGTCCTTGCTGTAATGGAGTAATGAAATTACATGCAGCAAACGATGTATTCAAAACATATGTCTGTGAAATTTGTGATAGCAGATTGATGATGCACGTTAAGGACAAAGAATTAATGGAAGTAGTTCAGATAGGCGGAAATAGCGTATACATAGATAATCAGGAGATAGCAAATCTCTTAAAAAAGGAGTTTAAGCAATGAAACCGATGCCTTCTAAAACACTCGATGCAATTCTCGATAAGCTCGTAGCAATTGGGAAGAAACGTGTCAAGAAAAGCGAGACCATGCTCAACAGTCTTAACATTAGAGACGATATGATTAAGATTGCTGCCAGGCAGGTTGTGGTGGACCCTATGGAGAAAAAACTTCGTATGGGATATGTTTATCCCATTTCAAAAGAAGCTACCCAATTCACCGCACTTCCTACACAGGAAAAGGATAAAAAGAAACCCAGATTCCCGGCATCGGTGATGGGTAAATATCCTTCCGGTTCAGAGACAACAACTCCATATATTGGGGAGATGCATGGCGGAGACCAGGTTCCGGCTGCGGAGACATTGGCTGAAAGAAAGAATACTCATTTGACCAAAACTTCTGCCGGTAAACTATCCGAGGTTATCCAAGACCTGAAAAATGAAAACCAGATATTTGTTGACCTGAAAGATGTTGTAATGCGTCTTAGTCAGAAAGGTCAACAGTCATCGTTCAGTATAGAGTCTCTTTGCGAAACGCTTTCAAAAGAAGGAATTACACTGATAAAACTTGCCGAAGGCGCCGAACAACTTGTTCCTGCCGGACAGGGCGAGCAAATCGTTCCTACCGAGGGTCCGGTAGAGGGACAGCCGGAGGAATACGGAGAACGTCTTGAAGTAGGCAAGATGATTGAGATGGAACACCGTGATACCATTGAAGCGTTCCGCACTCAATTACAGCAGGGAAATGACCTTCCTGATGAGAAGATTGCCGAGATGATAGCGACTGACCACCTGAAAGAGAATCCGGCATACTACGATGAAATGATAGACGAGGCTATGGCAGGCACCGGACACGTGGTTACAGCCGCTTCCATTGAGCAGATAAAAGATAACATTGAACACGCAAGGGAAAGCAGGTCTTATAATATAGAGCGGTTGCAGGAAAAAGGTCTTACTGATGCTGAGAAAGACCGCTATGAAAAAGCGAAACGTAAATGGGAAAAAGAGGTTGACCGGCTGGACCGTGAACTTTCAAGAGCAATGAAATCGGAACGCAAGCAGGAACGTGAGGAAGCAAAAAAGGAAAAAGAAACTGAACAGGTACAAGAACAGCCGCAAGAAAGTGCTGTTGTTGCTTCTGTTGATGGACATACAGTGATTGCCCAAGAGCCGCTTACGGAGACCACATTTGATATAGATAAATTTTTAAGCCCGGCTGAATATCAGGAATTTCAGAGACTCGTTGATTTGCGTGGAAAAACATGGGAAATGATTGCTGATAGAGAAAAAAGAAATATAGAAGAAGGATTGCCGCCGTACACCAATATTGACTATTCCGAGGTAGAAGTTATCAATACACAGCTGAAACAATATCAGGAACGTGCCAAAGGCATGAAAGGCGAAGAAAAACTTCCAGAGGCACCAGAAGCCGAAATGCCATCTTTGAAAGAACCAGGCATGCCACCAGCAGGCGGACCAGAGGAAGGCGTTCTAACAAAGAGACCAGAAGCATTACCAGAATTTGCTTCGGTAGGAAATAGGTTGATTAAGAAAGGAGAAGTATTGACAGTTTATAACCGGAAATTTGAGGCTACTCCTATTTGGGATGCGAGTTCTGAAACAGGTGAACTGACAGGATATGAAGTCAAAGGTGAATCCGGTCAGAAATTTAGAATACCGACAAAGAAAGAGATGAATAAAAATGAGTTGGAATATGCAATCGGGAAGAAACTCACCGGCATGATGAAACTTAAAAAACATGCGGTTACATGCCAGGATTTCCCGGAGATATGCAAGAATTGCAAAGCACTTGTTGTTCCATCTGGATATGCAAAACTCACGTTTCTTGACCATACATATAAACCGTTCTGTTCAACAAGTGACAACAAACTTTGTATCGGATTCCGTTATGCGTATATGAGAGAGTGCCGTGGTTACGACGGAATACTCAAAGAACTCACCCAGAAGATTGAAACACCTACCCAGACAATATTCCAAGAACTTAAAGACAGGGGAGAAAAGCCGATATTAAAGAAAGAGGCGAAAGCAGTTGAGGACGCAGGTACAACGCCGAGACAACTTCCGATAGCCAAGGTAGGCGACAATTCTTATTATGTTGATATGAGGCTGCATCAGATTAGGAATGCAAGTAATCCGCATGACTATATGGATTTCGGCGATGAATTTGAGATGATAGATTACCTCGGTGAACAGGGAGTGAATACTGACCAGTTCGTTACAGAGATAGCCCAAAGCACGAGAACTGCTGCCGAGAAAGAGGAAACCGAGGCGACAGAACGTGGAAAAAAGATATGTCCTAAATGCGTTAATGACGGATATTTTATTCCAGCAGGTAAACCCGGAAGCAAGTCAATGACACACGACTGGCATAAACTTTGGGATTGCGATTTCTTAAGCGTAAATCATGACCCGAAAGGTGTTTGCATGCCGGGCAGTTTAGCAATGCAGTCAAAACCGGATTCGGGAGTCAACCAGTTCGATACAGAAAAAAATAGAATCGTAAACAAATAAAATGCCTGAAAATAATGTATTTGTAAACGTTGATTTCAATGATTTCAAGAATGCTATTGATGAGTTCTTGGATTCTGATAATATAGAACAAGCGAAGCGGATATCAGAGAAGGTTGGCAATGCCCAGCATGGTATTGCTGACCTTATAAAGTCTGTGGGTGGTAAGATGGTCTTTGAAAGCACGACGAATATGGTTGCCTACATTCCTTTTGATGAGGAATTGGTTGAAGGAATTGGGGATACATATGAACATGTCACTGGCGGCTTGGCAAATATAGGAGTGGGGAGGACGCCGGTTGAAACTTATAAATCTCTTGGGACTATTGAAAGCGGATGTAAAGGCAACGTGGTTGTATCGTCAGCGTCAATTCAAGAAGATTTGGCAGCGAATCGTGAATTTTACAGGATAGCCGGAAAATCAAAATTTGACCTGAAAATAGCGAATATTATCAAGGCTGCTCTTTTGGAATTGAACATAGTAACTACGGAAAGTAAAGTCTATAATATTTTCATGAGATTGGCTGGCGAGAATTCTCTTGATACGATAGACCAGTTACAATCGTTTTTTTATAGACCACTGGAAGAACTCAAACAGAATATACGGGATATATATGAAAAACGAGTTGTGGGTGTTAAATCGCCATCGTTTCCCGGGCAATCGGTTATACCAAAAAGCAAAAGACAAAAATCTCCACATAGGCGTCACGATTGGTGGAGTATAGAAGAATATAACAAAGACCAAGTAGATTATGGAAAAACTGATGTTCAATATGTTGGTGGAAACCAAACCAAGGATTCTCAAGATTTCTCTATGGGAGGAGAACCGGGAGAAAGTATAGCAACTACGTAGGACTATTATGATAGAAAAAAATTGTTTGAATTGCGATAAATTATATACAGTTAGAAAATATAGAGAACATACCACAAAATATTGTTCACGTAATTGTCTTAATGAGAGCAATAGAAAAGAATTAAAAGGTCACAAAAAAGGATTTAGTGAAATTAGAATATGTCAGTTTTGTGGTAAAAAATATCATGTTTTTTATAGTCAAATAAAGGAAGGAAGAGGAAAATATTGTTCTCTTTCTTGTGCTAATAAATCTCCAAAACGTAAAGAACATTGTAGAAAATCAGCGTTATTGGCTTTTCAAAAGCCAAGAAAGAAATCAGTATATGCTTCTCCAAACAAAGATGAGATTAAACTCAACAAAATAATACAGGAATTAAAATTGCCTTATAAATATGTTGGTGATGGCAAAGTATGGGTTGAAGGCAAAAATCCTGATTTTATCAATACTAATGGTCAGAAGAAAATCATTGAATTATTTGGAGAACCTTGGCATGGCAAACGAGATTGGGTAAATGTTGATTACAATAGAACAGAACAAGGTCGGAAAGAGATATTCTCAAAGTATGGATATGATACTTTAGTTATATGGTGTAGAGAATTAAGGGATATAGAGACAGTTAAACAGAGAATATTGGAATTTGAACAGACATCACACACACATTAAAATGGAGGATAAACAATGAGAATCAATTTCGTGTCGCAAAACAAAGATGATTCCGAGAAAGATTTTTATGGAACACTTGTAAACAAACTTAACGTCAAGGATGAGATGATGAAGTTTGCCTCAGCCCCTGGGGGAGAAAGAAAAATAGTTAAAGAGGGACTTATAATTTCGTATCGCCCCAACGGAGAGTATAAAATCAAACTTGGGCATAAATCTGATATTGTTGTTACCGGTGTGGCGAAACAGGAGAAAGAACTCCAAAAGCAGGTTAATACTGCTCTGGCTTATCTTGGCTCTATGAATCCAAAAGTTGCCAAAGAACTTGAACAGATGGAAGCGGATAAGAGAAATCTGATGGTTTATATAGATATAGACCGTTGCAGAGATTGTGCGTGGTTTGAGTCTGACACGTCACATGAAACTTACCGTGATAAATGCAAGAATTGTCTCCTTGCCACGCTTGGCGGAGACATCAATAATTTCTTCCCAAGAAGCCATCATATGCTTGTTTATACAACGGGCTGGGGTCAGGTTGGTGATGTATTCCCAACACAAAAGAAAGCATTCCATGGAAGTCTTTCACTGCTTGATGCTCATAGAAAGGGTTCTGCAAGCGACAGGAATCCTGAAATTATTGCAAGTGAAATCGTCAATCATTCAAAAGTTTGTTCGGCACATATGTATTCACATTCACTGTGTCTTGCCACGCATATGTTTAAATACTTTTCTGACAACAAACTTGATTTCCAGAAACTTGGCAAGGGGGTAGTTGATGCCATAGAAAAACAATCCGGCATACAAATTGCTATCCGCAATGGAGACAAAACTATATTTGCGGTTGATAAAACGGAACTAATGAAACAGCCTGACCCGAAATTTTCTATTGAAAAACTGGAAGTCAATGATAATGCAAAAGTCAAGATAAAGATGAAAGATAAATCGGAACAAAGTTCTGAAGAAAATCCTGAATCGCAGGTATCAAAGGAAGCATCGGTCAGGATAGCCCAAGAAGGCGTACAATTCAATAAATATGACCGTGTGCATCTGAAATCTGACCCAACTGTAACTGGCACGTGGATGGAGACGCAGGACACGAAGCCAGGCGATGTAGATGACCTGGTAGTGCTTGATGAGGCGTTTGAAGGGCATCATGTAATTGAAATCACCCCGATGGAACTGGAAACCGAAGGAATGCCAGCAAGCGAAGAACAGACGGCATTTGCTGATGAACAGTTTGCGAAATACAAAAGCGAAATGGAAGTTTACGACAAAGGATTTGATGAGAAAGTTGAGACCGTGATGGAAGGCGAGAAAGCGGCTTCTATTCGGACAGCGAAAGAAAAATGCCATGTTCCCGGCGCCCTGAAACCACCCCAAGTGAAAGCACTTGAAGACTACGAGAAAGCAAAAGATAATTATCCGAAATCAAAAGAGATTATGCCGAAAGATAAAAGCATAGAACCAGCGAAACTTCCTACACCGCCGGAAAAGATAGCGTCATTTGAAGGAACACTTTGCATAGCACAGGTGGAGTAAATGCCTGACATAGAAAAGGTACGAGATGCAATTCAAAAATATGAGTATTATCAAATATCTGCTGGTGGCAGATTATCGGGTGTTAGTGTAAAAGTTGATAATGTCAGACTCATTGATGATTTTTATTATGCTGACGTTACTTCATATACCGAAGACGAAGTGGAAGAAAAGTTCAAAGATGCTTATTATCCAGTAGAAATGTTCAAGGACATAGGTGAAAGTCAAGTAACACAGCAGTGGCTTGAACGCTGGCACAGGAGAGCAAGTATGGATAGGCAAGCACAACCACCATTAGCACCGGAAGGTCCAGAAGAAGGAATGCCATTTGCTAATCCACATGACCCGTTTTTCTTGAAAACGTATCTGAATAATTTCAAGAAGGTTATGAAAAAGCAGATGCCAAACGTGCCTGATGCGGAACTGTTTCAGGATGCGTTTGTCCAGATGATTGAATTGCTCTTGCCAGACGACAAAAAGCATGACCTTGATTATCTGAATAAGATTGTTGGTGTGGCAGCCGGACTGCAACCGCCAATCAGCCTTACGATTCCTACCGATATACACACGCAGGTTGAAACCAAGCAAGTAGAGAAAGAGGAAGCAGAAGAACGTAAACTTCAAGAGGAAAAGCAGAAAAAAGAAAAAGAAAAGATGGGAACTCCATTGGAAGAACAACTTGCTAATGCGATTGCCGATGAAAGGTACGAGGACGCTAAAAAGATACAGGAACAGATTGACCGGCTGAAAAAGATAATGGGGAAACAATATCACGGAACACTTCATAAAGGAGATATTTTGTGAAAGAACTGCCGAATCTTGACTGGAATAAACTGCGTGATGCGTTGCTTCTTAAAAAGGCGTTGGAAACGACGGAAGAACCGGAAAGTCCTCGTCCACGACGCACACAGCAACGCAGTGTTCCTCAAAAGCAAGTTCCAAGCAATGAATTTGCCGGTGCTTTTCAAAAGATACAGCAGGATATAGAAGCATTAGAGGAACAAGCAAAAGTAGAGGCAACGGAAACACATGACTATGGCAAAATGAAATCATTGAGAAAAAAAGTTGATGATTTGAAGGATATACTTACCGAAGCAGTAGATAGCGAAGAAGTCCAGTCTATGATTGAAATGCAAGTTCCCCAGGAGAAAATTATTCCTATCCTTGATAGATTAATTGGCGGTAAAAGAAAACACTATGAAATAGAAGGCGTTCCTAATCTTGTCAGACATCTGGAAGATGCGATACTTGAAGAACGATACGAGGATGCTGCTATAATACAGGAACAGATTAATCGGTTGAAAAAACTAGAACCCGAACTAGTGAAAGGGAAAATACTTTCTCAAATGGTCATTACAGCTGACAATCTTGACCTTGTTGAAATCAATAAGCCATACGATGAAGGCTTGACAAGAAAGCGTCATCAGTTCAGGTACAGAAATGAGCCGGGCGGGTCAGACGAACTGTTCTGGGAAGGAATGGACGGAACAAAAAACAAGGATAAAGGAATTGGTTCTGACCAGTATAGTGATGTCGGGAGTCCGGCAAGCGGAAATTTTGCCAACGACCAATTACGCATGATGCATGTTCTTGGCGATTGTGGTTGTAATCATCATGCAAGATTCGTTTGCGATTGCGGAAGTGTTCATACCTGTCGGTGTAGTGCGCTCAAGAAAGATTACCATGTGGCTACCTGTAATAGTTGTAAATCACCGCTTGATATTATTGCTGCGGATAAACCAAAACTTAAACCGGTCATGAGACCGCTTGACGTCAATATGCCAAACGAGAAAATGGAACGAGACCCACAGGAAGAAAAGGCGACCACAGATACGTGGAGAGAATTTTTGGACATGCAGGAGAAATAACCATGGAAAATCCTAATCTTGACTATAATATTTTAAGCAAAGCAGGAATTGTTATTCATGACCCTGCGAATAAAAGGAACTTGGTCGTTGATGAAACGAAGGGCGGATGCCAGCAGATGAGTGATGTTGAAATTGTCAGGATTCCAGACGAAGAAATCAAGTTATCTCATAGAGTTATAATAGAGCAAATAGAAGTTAGCGGAAAAGATTTACTGCTTTAAAATGTTAAAGAATTGCACTCAAAGTCAAAGGGTCATAAGGAGTTAGGAAATGCCAGGTGAACTGATTACATCCAATTTGAACGAAAGGTTCAAGGAAGTCAAGAACTATTGGAAGGAGATGCAGCAGGAATCTTCCATAGTTGATATGTCGAAAGGTCAGTTAAACAAACTGGTCAAGCATGCTGCGTCTATGAAGCCGGGAATTGTCCGGCAGATGCCGCAGTTCTATCATCCGCTCTTTGAAAAAATTAATTTACAGTTGCCTACAAAGACACGTGAAATAAACCAATGGTCCAGGCATTTTTATAAAACAGATGGTATAGTGGGCAACTTGATTGACTTGCACAGCGAGTTTCCGCTTACAAGTTGCCACATCACCTGTGATGATACCAAGATTAAAAAGTTCTTTGAAATATTGTTTTTTGATGTTCTTCGTGGCGAGAAAATGCTTCTTGATATCAATCTTGAATACTGGAAAATAGGCAACGTGTTTCCATTTGGCGAATGGAATGAAGGCAAGGGTATTTGGACACGGTTTGTAATGCTCAATCCTGATTTCGTAGAAGTTGAAAAATCAATGCTTGTAGACGAACCGGTCTTGAAACTTGACCCAGATGATAATATGAAACGTATTGTCCAGTCAAGGCAACCGAGAGAACTTTATAATCAACTTGCCCAGTTACAGGGTGGCAAAATAGCCAACCTGATTGCACGTGGCGAAAAGATTCCGCTCAACCAATTCAGAGTCAGCCATATAGCATATAAATTGTCGCCATATGAGACCGTGGGTACTCCTATAATGTTCAGAGCGTTCAAACCTCTTATATATAAGGATATCCTTCGCAGAGCGCAAATAGCCATCGCAGAACGTCATATAACGCCCATTAAAGTTGTCAAGATAGGCACAGACCAGATACCTGCGACACCGGAAGCAATACAGGCTGCAAGAGATGCTTTTGATGAACTGAACTATGATTTATCCAGCTGGTTTTTCTATCATCACGCAATCAGTTTTGATTATGTATCATCTGCCGGCAAA
>Ga0315291_10004292_pt1 | contig 18204 bp, 30 predicted proteins | sample YL17G12_20_MG_FD_203070 | JGI IMG/M metagenome (GOLD analysis project Ga0315291, IMG submission 203070) | Sediment microbial communities from Yellowstone Lake, YNP, Wyoming, USA - YL17G12_20 | ecosystem: Environmental > Aquatic > Freshwater > Lake > Sediment | place: USA: Wyoming | collected...
ACCGTAAGCTTTAAATGCTACTTATCACCAAAAAAGAAGAGTAAATGAATAGCAAGTGGTGTTAATGCAGGTAGCAAGAATAAAACTTTCAGGAAAAAGTCCGGAAGATCTGGAAATGATTACTTCTGAGATTAAGGATATTGCAAAAAGATTCGGAGTAACTTATCGAGGACCGCTACCGCTCCCAACGAAAAAATTGAAGCTGACTGTTCTCAAGACACCGTGCGGCGATGGGACTGGACACGGCAACGCGACGTATGACAAGTGGGAAATGAGAATTCACAAGAGAATGGTTGACGTGCAGGCAGATGACAGGGCGTTGAGGCAAATCATGAGAATCAACATTCCTCAGGGCATTCACATTGAAATCAAACTAAAAGATTAAAAGATAAAAGATTAACAGCGTATTCTATTATTGGTTTGTTATGAAAAACGTTGACGAGTTGCTGAAAAAGTACGAGCAAAGAAAAGATGAAATAAAGAAGCGTTTGCAGGAATTCAAAAAAGTTTTTTCTCAAGACGACAAAAGGATTTTTTCAGAGCTGGCTTTCTGTTTGTGCACTCCACAAAGCAAGGCAACTGCTGCTTGGAACGCAATCTCCGCTTTGAATAAAAACAATTTACTCTTTGCTGGAACAGAGCAGCAAATACAGCCTTTTCTCAACACAGTTCGCTTCAACGAAAATAAATCAAAAAATATTGTCTTGGCAAGAGAGATGTTTACCAAGGATGAAGGATTAAAAATAAAACAAAAACTTTCAGAATTTGGTAGCAATCAAATGGAAATGAGGGAATTGCTTGTTGAAAACGTTATGGGTTTGGGAATGAAAGAAGCATCGCATTTCCTGCGCAATATCGGAATGGGAAACGAGCTGGCAATACTTGACAGACACATATTGAAGAATCTTTACGAGTATGGAGCTATAGAAGAAATTCCGAAAACTGTTACAGAAAAGAAGTATCTAGAAATCGAACATAAGATGAAACACTTTGCAAGCAGAATTGGGATTCCTTTTGAAGAGCTTGACTTGCTCCTATGGGCGGAAGAGACAGGATACATTTTTAAATAAATATATGGAACAAAACTGAGATAAATGTTTTCGCTTTCATTAATCTAATATGACAGCAATTTTGCAGAATTCTTCAAATGGACTATCTGCGCAATCATATAGGATCTTTGAGTATATTGACACTCATGAGCCTACTCCAGTCAGAAAATTATTAGAAGAAACTAACAGCGGAACTCCTGGAATAAATTATGCATGCCGAAAATTAGATATACATTATTTCCCTCCCTATAGAACGGAAAGAAATACTAAAAATTCTAAATATAGAGTTGGAGAGTTACTAACAGATGAGTTAACTAATCGCAGTGGAAGAATTGTTTATTTACCAGGCCAGGAATTAAGACTATTTGAAATGATCAAGACATTTGTTCCAACCCCAGAAGAGATAAGAGCTGATCAAGGCTTGCGCCTAGCAATGGCACGTTATGTTAAAAGCTGTTTTCCGCCAATGCTAATCCAGTTAATTTACAATTACTATGAATTTTATAAAAATGCTCATGGTCGCACGGCAAGAAATGCTCGTTTAATTGAACCTGTGCTTCAAAATCAACTGATAATACAGAGAAGCGCAAGAATGATGATAAGAAAATTTGTAGCAACCCCTCATTGTGTTATGACAACTGAGGAAATGGGTCGCAGCATTACCAGAGCTATCGCAAATGAATTAGATACTAGAATGATTGTATGCAGTAAAACTGAGGATGAAGAAGGAAATAGAGAAATTAATTTGAGAAAAGATGTTGTCAAAAATTTAGATGGTAAAACTGTTGTGTTGGTAGATGACAGGAGCAGAACTTTGGGCACAATAGAAAAAATGAGGGAAATTGCAAGAGAAGCAAACGCGCAAGAAATCGGAGCGTTTGTCCAGGCAGCCGACCCGCAAATTACTCTAATACCTGATTCTGGGTTGGAATACCTGTGCATAGCGTCATTGCAATAACAAGATAATAATTTCTTAAAAGAACTCTAATGTGACTATAGTGGCATAGTGGTGAGACTCGTATGAAAGAAGAGCTTCTTGTTATCGATGCAGACTATACGCTCGTCGGAGCAAAGCCGGTGGTAAGGCTCTTTTGCAAAAATACCAAAGGAGAGACTGTTCTCGTCCAAGACTCGACATTTCTTCCATACTTTTACGTTCTGCCGAAGAAAGGAAAGTCAGCCGAACTGAAAAAGAAAATTGAAAAGCTCGACATGAAAAAAATTGAAACAAAAGTTTTGAAAGTGGAAGTTGTTGAGAAGAATTGGATGAACGAGCAGCAGAAAGTTCTGAAAGTTTTCATTGACAATCCACGGCGTGTTCAGGATATGAGGCATGCTGTCAAACACCTGAAGGAATACGAAGATGCTTTTGAATACAATATAACTTTCTACAAGCGTTACATAATAGACAAGCGAATCGAGCCTTTGAACTGGATTGAAGTTTCTGGAAGTGAAGTTGAAGATAAATTTGGAATGCAAGTTGATAGAACAATCGAAGCGACTTGTGTGAAGGGAGTTGATGTGAAAAAAGAAATTAAAATGAACGTTCTTTCGTTTGACACAGAATGGATTGATGACAAAGGAAAGAGCAAGCTGATAATGATTAGCCTTGCCGATAATGACAGTTATAAAAAAGTTCTGACTTCGCATGAATGGAGTGGAAAACAAAATTATGTGGAAGTTTTGAAAGACGAGAAGAGTATGATTGAAAAATTTGTTAAGATTGTAAAGGAAAAAGATCCTGATTTTCTTGTTGGCTACAACTCAGATGGTTTTGACATTCCAATGCTGAAAGATCGAGCGAATGAATTGAAAGTTTCGCTTAAGCTTGGTCGTGATGATTTGAGTGTCTATGTTGTCCGTCGCGGAAGAATAAGTTCTGCAAAAACAAAAGGTCGCGTGCACATAGATCTTTTCAATTTTATTTCTCATGTTCTCGCTCCGTCGCTGAAGAGCGAGGTCCTGACTCTGAACGAAGTTGCGCAAGAGCTTCTCGGAGTTGGAAAAAAGAAAATGGACTACAAAGCAATGACGGAAATTTGGAGCACGAAAGAGGACATGGAGCGTCTTGTGGAATATAACATGTGGGATTCAGAGCTTACAGTAAAGCTTGCCAATTTAATTTTGCCACAAATTTTTGCATTATCGAGATTTACCGGTCAGCTTCCATTCGACGTCTGCCGCTATACATACTCGCAGCTTGTCGAGGGATTTTTCATGCGCAAGGCAGCTGCTGACGATGTTCTAATTCCAAACAGACCGAATACTGAAGAGATTGAAGAGAGGAGAATGGAGCCTGCGTACAAAGGTGCGATTGTCATAGAACCGAAGAAGGGAATTCATTCCGACGTTCTCGTGTTTGATTTCCGTTCGCTCTATCCAACAATCATCGTCACGCACAATATCGATCCATGGACTTTCAACTTCAAGGGCTGCAAGAAAAAGTATAAAGTTCCTGAACACGAGGGTAAGTGGTATTTCTGTGCTGACAAAAAAGGTTTCATTCCGCAACATCTTGCAGAATTGATTAAAATGCGTCAGCAGGTAAAGCAAGCGATGGGAGCTGAAAAAAATCCTGCAGAACACACACGACTTGACAATGAACAGTTTGCATTAAAGACAGTTGCGAACGCGACGTACGGATATCTTGCGTACTTCGGTGCTAAATGGTATAGACGAGAATGCGGAGCGGCTGCAGCCTCTTGGGGTCGTCATTATATCGGCAAGGTTATTGAAGAAGCAAAACAACAAGGTTTTGAAATTATTTATGGAGATACGGACTCTCTCATGGTCCGTCATCCAGACATAACTGCACAGCAAAAACTCAGAGAAACGGGAGAAAAATTTGCAAAAATTATCAACGACAAACTTCCAGGCATCATCGAACTTGAATTTAGAGATCTTTACAAGGGAGGAATTTTCGTAGCACGTGAGAAAGACAAGGAAGGAGCAGGAGCTAAGAAGCGTTATGCATTGGTTGATTATGAAGGAAATTTAGAAATTCGCGGATTCGAGACTGTGAGACGTGACTGGTGCGAGCTGAGCAAAAGAATACAACGAGAGGTTTTAGTAACAATTCTTCGTGATAAAAATCCAACAAAGGCAGTAAAGCTTGTCCGAGATACAATTGAAAAAATTAAAACTGGGAAGGTTGAACTTGATGACCTGGCAATTTTCGAACAAATCACACGGCCACTAGCAGCATATCATGCAATCGGTCCGCACGTCAAAGCAGCCATGAAAGCTCGTGATCGCGGAAGGCCAGTTGGCGAAGGGACTGTTGTTGCGTTTGTCATTACGAAAGGTAGAGGCAGCATCAGCGACAGAGCAGAACCTCTTGAAGATGTGAAATCTGGCCAGTACGATCCGGAATATTACATAAACAATCAAGTCCTGCCAGCTGCAATGCGCGTGCTCAAGGCGTTGGGATATGAAGAAAAAGAAGTTCTCAGCGGAAAAATCCAGAAAAAATTGGAAGCTTGGATTAAGAAATAAAAATTTCCTTGAAAGATCCTGAAGTCAAGAAGAATTTGTCAGAACATTGTCAACCTTTTCAAACTTCTATTCAAATCCATCACTATTGGCCGTGAAATAAATCTTCCAATGTCAACATAAGTGTTTTCATATTTTCGGTATCTCTAGTTTCATTATATCGTGAATCTAAAAATAAGACTGAATAACTTTTATCTAATTCGATATCTTCATGTGCTGTGTATCTGCTCGGTAAAATATGACCCTCTTTTAGACAAATGCTAACTTTAGTAATTTTGGTTTTTATTCCCTCTCTGGGAATTTTTCTTGCTAGCTCACTAGGATTTCTTGCAAAATCAATTTCTGGTTCGGCGTGATAAAGGCGCGTTTCAGTTGGATCTTCCATATACTTCCACTTAAGTCTGGATGCGGATTCTTTAAGTGCATTCGCCAAATCACTTCCAACGACTTCTTTTGGAAGAGGAATGACATATCCCATAAATTATATCACGACCCTAAAAGATTTAAACTTCTACAAATTTGTTCTTTATCTTCTTCTTTCGGGTAGATCCTTCTTGATATCCAGATTTCATTGAAGAAACTCTCTTGCTCATAGACCCAAACTTTTTCTCGCGTCTTTCGAAATTTTTTCAGGTGACCAGTGCGGCTTCCAAACAATTTTAACATCTACTTTTTTCACGCCAGCAAGCGACTGAACTTTTTCTTTTACATTTTCAGCAATAAAACCGGCAAGAGGACACATAGGAGAAGTAAGCGTCATTTTTATCGAGACATTTCCGCCATTTATTTTGATTCCATAAATCAGACCAAGATCGACGATGTTTATTGGAATCTCCGGGTCGTAACAGGTCTTCAAAACTTTCATCACTTGCTCTTTTGTCACGCTTTTCTTACTACTCTTGCTCTCATGAAAATATTTTGTTTTCTTTAACTTCTTTGCTTTCATAAAATCACAACTTCATACTTCATTACTAAAAATAAACGTTGGCGCATCCTCCAGAACTTACGCTTGATTTTCCTGAGGCAAGCTCAAGAATTTTATTTGCAATCTTCTCCGGCTTTATCATAACAAGCCTTGCAACTCTATAAACTTTGCTGCCGAGTATTTTTTCCTGCATCTTTGTGTCAACTGCACCTGGACAGACTGCAAAAACTTTTACTCCATGACGTCCAATCTCTTTTGCCAGAGAGGATGTTACTGCAAGCACTCCGGACTTTGTCGCACAGTAAACGGCAAGATTTTCAAACGCGTGGTGGCCGGCACCAGAAGCCACGTTAACAATCACACCGCCTCTTTGCTTGATCATATGTGGCACGACAATTCTGCAAAAGTGGACGAGACCTCGCAAGTTAGTATCGATCTGTTCATCAACTTCATTCTCTTTCATTTCATCGAGAGGCCCTTGATAAACAACACCTGCATTGTTGACAAGAATATCGATCCTTCCAAATTTTTTCAGAGTTGCCGACACGACTCCGCTGATGTCTGACGTTTTTCTTACGTCGCACGTCAAACCTAAAAATTTGCCACCAGATTTTTTTATTTCTTGAGAAGTTCTTTTGAGTTCGCTCTCGTTCCTAGAAGCAACAACAACTTTCGCTCCTTCTGAAGAAAACAAAATTGCAGCAGCTTTTCCAATTCCCCTCCCTCCGCCAGTAATGATAACAACCTTACCATTCATTCTGTTCATTTCTTTGGCATCCATAGAGAAACGCCCTCTGAAAGCAGCCTTGCAACATACTTCTTTCCTAATTCGCTGAGCTTGTAGCTACTGTATCTTTTTTCTAAAAATCTGTCCGCGGCAAGTTTTTTTATAAAATGCCTTACAATCTTTCTCTGGCGTGTGGAAAATTGTGAAATTATGTCGTGTTCTGGTATGAAACTCTCCTTTCCTCTACCAATGACTGCAAACGCTATCATAATCGTTTTCTCAAGTTCTGTAATGACTCTCATGAAACTATTCTGTTCCTCAATGGACATAAGTTTTACAAAATCGAAAGGTTTTTATACTCACCCTCGATAGTTTAATTAACAATTCGGGAAATAGGGACAAGTAGGGAAATTGAAATGCCAGCAGCAAGAATCGAGAATGACTTTGACACAATAGAAAAGGTCTATTGTGCTGTGTGCGAAAACCCTGGAAAGCCAACTGAGCATATTTCTAAGGAACTTGACATACCAGAAGAAAAAATTAACAATGCACTAGAAGAATTAGAAAGAAATGGTTTGATAGAGGCTAAATTTGCTCGTACGAGCCCTATCGTAAAGAAGAACTATCCTGTTGAAAAATCTATTCTTATGACATCAAAACTCAAGAGAGAATTGAAGAGATTCCTCCAGGAAAATTTGGACTAAAAAATAAAAAAAGTTGAATTCTTATCAATTATCATCCTATGTATCTAAGGTCTTTCTCATTTTCTTTGTGAATCTCAATATATTTTTTCATCTGCTGCTTTGCAAACTTTTCTAAATTATTCGATTTCCTGCTCTTTCTCTTCAATTTATTTTTTCTTGGCATGTGCGCAACCCATTTCAATTTCATTCGTTTCTGCTTCATTCTTAATGACAAGTTAAACTTAAAAGCATAAGTTTCTTCTTAATTTTTAATTTTTTATTTCACATGAACCTCATTTCTGAACATCATTTTAAATCCTCGAAGAAAAGTTTGGTTTTGCTGTTATATTGCCGACGTAAGTAGAATGCAAATGCTACTCCTGCTATCAAGCCGAACAAATGCGCTCCCGAAGCTATATTTCCCTGTGGTACAAAAACTCCGAAAATTTCCAATGCAGCCCATACAAACAGAGCTGCTATCATCGGCATGGGTATTCCATAAACGAAAACGACTGCTCGAGGCGCGAGTATTGCAAGTGCTCCCATTATTCCATAAATCGCGCCTGATGCCCCAATGCCTGGAATTAAGGAATTTGTTGCTGTTATCATGTAACCAATATTTCCAAGAATTCCGCCTAGAAAATAAATCAAAATAAATGTTTGTTTGGACACTCTTGCTTCCAAGTAAGTTCCGAATATCATCAATGCAAATCCGTTGAAGAAGATATGTGTGAGGTCTGCATGAAGAAACATTGCTGTTATGAATGTCCAAGGCCGAGAAAAGGCATAAGCAGGGACGAATGCAAAACTTTGGAAATCGAATATATTTTGCAGTATATTTTGAAGTGCAAAAACTACGCCTATCGATGCTAGCAAAATTATTGTTACTATCTGTCCTTCGAATTTCATAAAACTAATTGAAGCGATAGGTTAATATTTCTGTCAGAACACAAGCAACATTTAAATATTAACAGAATTTGTTGGCATCAGTCCCATTTCAAGCTTTTCGTCAGTAACCTTCACAACAGGTGTGAGTGTGTAGCCATCTGCAGTTCTCTTAACAGACTGCTGAATGTCAAAGTCTATAGTGAGTAAGGTTGTTTTGTTTGCAGTTATGTTGAAAGGATGAACGAATCGCAGTTCGCCGCTTGGAACTCCTGAAGAATTAGAAACTGTTGCGTCATATCTCCTGTTTTTAACATTATTGTAAATGTTTGTGACGTTGAATATAACATTCTCAACATCGAGACGAATCTGTGTATACTTTCCAGCTGGGAGTTCTTTTTGATCAATTATTCCAATTAAATCTGCCAATGTTAAAAGATCAACTCTCTTGCTTCCACTAAAAACAGTTTTCCATTCGCCACTCGCGTTTACATCACTCTCTTGATCAACAAAATGAACTTCCACTTTTGTAATGTTAACAAAAAGTTCGTTCAGGGTACCGATTCCCCCGACTCTTTGTGATTTGTCCTTAAGAGCAACGATAATGGTTCCAAGCTCAGGTGGCTGTACTGCAGGAGTGGTTTGAGTTGTTGTGCTTGTCGTTGTCGGCCACGTAATTTGAGAAGGTCTGAAGAAATACAATGAAATGATTACAATCGCAATGAAGATAGAAATTCCGATAAAGAAAATTCTTCCAAAATTATGCTGCACTTTAACTCGCTTTAATGGCATAATTAAAATTCCTCAACTTTCTTTCCGCTCATAAATTTCGAATAGCACTGCCTACAATAATAGTGAGCATTTTCATTTTCTCCATGAAACGAATAAACCTTAAAGAGTTCTGTTCTCTTAGCTCCGCATCCCTCGCATTCCTTCATCAACCCCCGTAACTTTCTTCCAATTTTTGAAAATTTGGGCTTCTTGAGTAATCTCCTGAACTTCCTTACTTTTTCTGATTTAGATTGTGCCATAAAATCAAAACCAATCTAGCTGTACATAATACTTATATTTCTGACTTCTTCTTAATAATGTTATGGATGAAGAAGTATTGAAAAAATACAAGAAGTCATTTGAAATATCAGATAAAGTTATAGAATTTGCTAAAGGAATTGTTGAAAAAAATGCGAAGGTTCTTGACGTTGCAGAAAAAATTGAAAGCAAAGTGAAGTTTCTGGGCGGAGGTCTTGCATTTCCCGTAAACATTTCCATAAATGAAATCGCCGCTCACTACACGCCTGACATAAATGACCAGCTCGTTTTGAAAGAAAATGATTTAGTAAAAGTTGATATTGGAGTGCAGACTGAAGGCTACATATCCGACCGAGCGTTTACAATTTTAGTCGGCAAAAAAACTCATCCCCTCATAGAAGCTGCAGAAAAGGCCGTCCATGAAGCAAGCAAAATGGTAAACTCAGGAGTTAAAGTTTACGAAGTTTCTGAGATTATTGCGAGTACTATAGAAAAATTCGGTTTCAACCCAATACAAAACCTATGCAGCCATGGTCTCGACCAATATGTTCAACATGCAAAGCCAACAATTCCTAACGGGCGCAACACAATCTCGGAAAAGATTAAGGTGGGTGATGTGATAGCTATAGAAGTTTTTGCGACTAATGGAAGTGGCATGGTGAAGGAGTCTTTTCCAATTCTCATCTACCGTTATGTTCGGGACAAACCAGTAAGGCTTGCAGAAGCAAGAAAGATATTGGAAATGTCAAAGAAAGATTTCGAGGGTCTTCCTTTTGCAAAGAGATGGCTGAGTGGAGTTGCTACTGGAACAAAACTTGACTTTGCTCTCAGGCAACTTATTGATGTTGAAGCTTTGGAACAATACCCTGTTTTGAAAGAAGAAAGTAATGGTTTGGTTGCACAGTTTGAAAACACCATTATTGTTGAATAACTCATTTGCGAACGTGCACGACTAAAGTTTAAATAAATAAGCTTTTTATTAGTTTAGAAGTTGAAATTTGTTTAACCGTTTAAGCAATTAAACAAAATATAATATCAAACATTTGGAGGTGTCGAATAGTGGGTTATAGTCATAAGAATTCAAGAGGAATAACTTACTGGCTTCATACTAGAGAAGGGAGGGGTGGATCCAAATTATTCTTCTTCTCAAAGGATGAGAGCAGCTCAACTGACTTGCCAGAGGGGATGGAAGTTTTTGAAAATCCAAGAACATCTCTCCCAATGGTTAGAAGGAAGAAATAAATTGTACGGATTAAACTCCGTACTTATTTTTAATTCTTGAACGCGCAGAACTAAATCTAGTCAGAGAACTGGCAAGAAGGCAGTTACAGCTAGTACATCTTCCATGCGTTATTTTCAAGAGTCTCTTTTTCATAGTTTTTCCACATTTCGGGCATTTTACATTTAACAAACTCATGGAAGACAAATATTATTTTATTTTTCAAACAAATAAAACAATGTTTATTGTTTATTTCAATTAATTCCCAAAATTTTTCTCCAATTGCTTTTATAATATTGAAAATGTTCATCAAAAACTTCTTTTTGTGTCATTTCAATCCCAAGTTCTTTCATCATTAGTTTCAACTCTTCATAGACTTTTTCTTTTTCTTTTTCTGAACATATTTTTTCCAGTTCTATTATGTAGCCATAACCTTCTGTAAAGTCAAGCATGACGCTTGCGTCATTCCATTCAAATGTTACCCTTTTTCTGAACCATTTCACGCTAACTTCAAACCCAATTACAAGAAGGGCGGTCTCCATCTTATCAAAATCGTTCCTGTCAAATTTTATCTCAATCTCTTCACGGTACGCATCATGAATTTTTCCTTTCTTTAGCCAAATTTTTGCAAAAAAGTTATTCTTCTGCATGCGCAGATCATTCTCGCCGGAGAAGTAATAAGTTATCTGATAATCTTCATTTACAAAATGGCCGTTCTTCTTGAAAAATTCTATCAATTCTTCATATTGCCTTGGAGAGATAAAACTTCTGACTTCTGCTTCTACGTTATTTTCTGGCATAACATTAGATAAAGCATATAAAAATAAATCGACAAAATCTGTGTATGGCTGAAAAAGGAAAGAATGTACGAGTCAGAATTTTTATTGGGGGGAAGGTACAGGGAGTCGGTTTTAGGAACGCTGCAAAAACGCGCGCAGAACGTTTTGGCATTAGAGGATTCATCAAAAATCTTTCTGAGGGTAATGTAGAGGCTCTCTTTGAAGGTGAAGAGGGAGTTGTTGGCAGGATGATAGAATTCTGCAAAGTCGGCCCATTCGGTGCAAAGGTTAAGGAAGTCGAAATCCGTTGGGAAGAATACAAAAGCGGAGAGTTTAAGGATTTTCAAGCTCTAAGATAACTTGAAATCACTTCAGTTCAAAATGTGTGGATTCTTTTTTATTCAAAACCGAAAATTGCAGATTACAAATTAAATAAGACAAATAAGGTAAAATGGACTTTTTGCAGATCAAAATAAACTTAGAATCGCTCTTTGTCATAAAATAAGGTAAAATAAGCCCTTTTTGTCGTTTACTCGAGCTGCAAATTACCGCAACATTTAAATTGAACGGCGCCGAATATTGAAATGAGATATAGGAATACGTGGCGCATTTTCATGAGAAAGGACACTATCAGGAACATTGTAAAGATTGTTCAATGCCTGAAAAATGCTGAGGAAGGATGGCTTTGGATAAGAGAAATTGCACGTAGAACCGAACTACATCATAAAACTGTGTCGCGTCTCGTTGACAAACATCTTGGAATGTTCATAGATAGGCAGACAATGGAACCTTTCAACGTTGAAATGATCAGGCTTAAGGCAGGGACGGACATAAACGGCATCTATCGGTACTTGACTGTTATGGAAAAGATTGAAAATTCGAAAAATAAATGAATTATTGAAATTATTCATAAAAATAAAATGCGCCAGATATGCATAGGTCCTTGTTAACTTTATATATACTAAAAACTATATAATATACTACTAAGGTGTCGTTATAGGCAAGTTCAGTTCATATATGTATCAAGTAAATGTTCCTTGTAGCCACTGCCATGAGTTTGTAAAGGCAGGGGTGCATGAAAAGATTTGTGTTTGCCCTCATTGCAATGCCAAGTGGGCGTAAGATTCTCTTTTTAGGCTAATAACGTTAAAATAATCCCCGTTCTGTACATACTAGTCTTTTTACGTTTGATTTTCGATTGATTTACGATTAAAATCGTTCAATCGTTAGCAAAATTGGTAGATATTGACAAAAAATCGCCAAGCAACTTTCAATCAGCTTTCTGCTTTATATCGTACCCAGCCCTTTCCATTCCTTTCAAACCGTTCCAGAACATTAGCCTTTCTGATGGTAGTAGAAAGAAGTCCTCGTAAGCCATCTTCAGTAATGTTTAGTTTGACTGCCAGATCAGTATAACTGATTTCTTTAACTTCCTTTACAACGGAAATAAGTATTTGTTGTTTTCGTGTGGGTGGTAGATGACTTTGTATCGCTTGGATTTGCTCGTACAATTCTGTTTTTAGTGGTTCAGGAGCTCTAAAAATGGTCATTTCCATTGATTTTATTATTTTTTCGATATTTTCGGCCATTTTCATGGTATTTTCATCGATTTTATCTAATTTTTCGATAATTTTTGGGCTATTATCTTCATAATTTACATTAAACCAATCTTTAGTGACCATTCCTAATTCAATTCTAGATAAAGAATCTTCGATTGATCTGATTGATTTGCCTGTATAACCAGCTGCCAAGCCAAGTTGAAAGGAGTCTTTTTGCAATTCAGCTGGTTTTTCGGTTGCCCAAATGGTGGATTGCGGAACACCATGATAATAGTCGATTGGTATGTTTTCAGGGGTAATTTCATCGATTGATTGATTGATTGGTGATTGATTGATTGATTCAATCGATTCAATCGATTCTTCAGGTTTTTTGCCACGGCGCCAAAATCGTATCAAGGCATCTTTCAGGCTCATTTAAACTCACTGCTATTATTTCGTTTTCGTTTGGCTTAAACTTTTCGATTCGAAAACGATCAACTCTCACTCTACCATTTTTGCTCATTTTTTGCACAATTTTCCCTGAACTCTCACTTTGCCTTTTCATTATGGCGCAAGTTCTGTTTTATGAGCTGTTTTTTATTTGAATTCTCACTTGTATATGTAATTAAATATATAATATAAAATATACTTTAAATTGTAGTATATAATCAACTATGTAATAGAAATTATTCTTTTTAATATCTCTATTCAAAAAATCAATTACTATCCAGTTATTGCACTTTTTGATATATAGAACGCAAAACCGAAATGCATTTTTAAGCGGCTTTAAAAATCTAATTAGCACCGGTTTAGAAGGACGAGGTCCGACGAGACTCCAGGCAAAATATGCTCTAGACCGCCGGTGCCTCTTTTATTTCTTATTGTCATTACAACAATATAAAATTATTCACAAAAAGCGCAATCTAATAATAATTAGTGGCGCATTTTCTTGATATACGCTTCGATAAAAACAGCTCCAATAACAAAAATCAGATTTAGTGCAATTATTTCGTAAAAACCAAACGTAATTGGGGTACCCAAAATGTTCGTAAATTCATAACGAATTTGCATCAACTTGTTAATACCGATAAAACCAAGCCTTAGAGCGTCAAAAATGTGGATGAAACGACCGAATCCCCAAAATGCAAAGCCCAACAGGGTTGCTTGGAGCAATTTCAGCTTGTCTTTCAGACCAAAAAGCAAAACAATCGCAACAAAAAAATAAAGGGAAAGATATGCGCCCCAAAAGGATTGGTAATCAACAGAAAAAATTTGATTTCTTACTTGATCTATGCCAAAAAGTCCGTCAAAAATTCCGCCAAAAAGTGCGAATGCAACCAGGATTAAAATCCTTCTGTCAATTTTTTCCAATTTTTTCCAATTCACAAAATGCGCCGTCTCTTAAACCATTTCTAATTCGGTCTTGCACGTCTCAACAAGTGTTTTTTGCAACCTATGATAGAATAATTCAGGTGTAAGCTCGTAAGTTGTGACAAAATGCTTCTTTCCTGCTTCATCGAAAACTACTTTCTTGTGTGACTGGACCAGGTCCCATTTGCGCAATGCAGCTAAAGGTTTGTAAAACAGACTTGGATCCTCAATTCGACTGATTCCGATTGCCACTTCGAGTTCTTTTGCCTCTATTTTGCCACCATTTTGCTTGATGATTTTGATAATTTGAGCCGTTCTTAGTTTTAGTTTTCCGGCCTTTGGATGATTTCCATGAAGCAAGTATGTTATGTTTTTCATGATCTCTTATTCTATATTGTTTTGCATTAAATTATACTTTCTTTTTATCGAAAACAAGCATGGGAAAGTGTTAAACTCGTTTGAATTTTCGCTATTAATACATGACAGAGAGAACGAATGATCAAGATCATGGGGGAAGAACAATTGGGAATTTAAGAAATATGGATTAATGGAAAATGAACTTTTATTGCAGACCGAATTTAATATACAATCATGAAACATAGTGAACAAATTAAACTTTTAGAAAATATAAAATCTTCCATTCAAATTGATCTGACTAATATTGTTGCCCTTATGGTAGCAATAATAGCTATTGGCACACCCATTATCATTGCAATTCAATTGTCTTCTGAAAATTTAATTTTCAGATTTATTGTTGCAGTATTTTATGTGGTTTTACTATATTTCGCTAAAGTCTTTTCAATAGTCAAAGAAGTATCTAAGAAGGAAAAGACTATTCGAAAAATCGATAAAATTATCTATAACATAGTAGCCAAAACAGCAAATCAAGAAGAAACAGACAAAATAATTAAGAAACTATATCTTTCGAATGAAAAAAATAATTAATCTTCATCAGTTTAGAGGTTTTAACCTCTAATTCTACTATTTTTATGAGATTTAAATCTTAATACAAGATACATTACTCCCACCGAAATAAGAGCCAATAATTTGATGCACTTACCTCGTGTTCATAACCCAAAAGTAGATAGAGTGATAATGATTATTTCTACGGTTTATAGGTATGGCTCTAGGGGCGTCTTTATATCACCCTGAATAAAAGAAATAATTGAGAAAAATGACTGACAGTAATCTAATGTTGGCAATAGTCGGTATTGGTTTAACTTTGCTTTTTTATGGTATGGATAAAGTCATATATTTCCTTGGCAATCAAAAATCAAGCGAGAAGGCGAAAAAAATCAGGGAATATTTAAAGAGTTTTAGTATATGCTTAGGATTTTGTATGGTAACTTTTGGCATCTTTTTGTTATTGTTAGTCATCAATTCATATACTGAATTTATGAATTTCTTTCTTAAGTTGATTTAGCAACTATTCTTGACATAAAACTTGCTTTACTTAAAAATAAATGATTATATGACAATATACGAAACTGAAATCAAAAACATTTTTATAGTTGTAGTTTAATTCTGAATTAGATAGTAATGTCCAGTAGAATAGCTGTTGTAATTATAGTGATTTTAATTGGATTATTCTTATTTGTAAAATATGGAATGCCATCAACATACAGTGGTCTTATGGTTGATGTAAGCAGATTATTTTCAAATAGTCGTGTTGTGCAATCATCAACTCAGAGACCATCTTATGAAAGTAACTGTTTGAATGTAGTAAGTGATAAAGTTGATATTTTCAATCAAAAATATTCTGGAACAGCTTCTGCTACTATACTAAAAGTCCAATCATTTGATAACAAAGATGAAGCAAAAGGTTTTGCAGATACATGGTCAACAAAATATGCACTGACGTTAACAACTGCCTTTATCAATAGTGAGATAGATTCCTTAAATCTGCCATTAACAATTGTTGTAGTAAAAATACAAGGTCAAGGCGGTATTGTAAACGCACCGATAGTATGTTCTAATGGAACTATTGGTAGTTACTCATCACAGGTATTGTCTATCTAATTTTTTATCATGATAGCAATGTTTATAAAATCCTGAAACTAACGTGATACAACAAGAGGTATTACAATAACTTAATACCTTTTCTCTATTGAATTATTGATTTGAAATAAGATTCAAATTTATTCTTAAAATTAATATCATTTTTTTACATTAACAAAGTTCTTGACAGTCAAATCTGACACATCCTCTCCTAAGTTTTCTGATAAAACAAATATTGAAGGTATTCTTAATTCTCGTAACCTTTCTGCTCGATTATAGTGGAACCTCTTGTTGATTTTGCCAATCCTAATTTATGCTTAGAGATAATCATCCGTATTAATTCTAGATTCTTGCCAAAATGTTGAGCTATTTCCAATATTGGTTTATCCTGTTGTAGCATTTCTGAAACTTTGCTCAATCTTTCAGGGTACCAGTACACTATACCTTTGGCCATATTTTATTATTCTTTTTCTAAGTTAATTAATTTTAGAAATTTTCTAAGTTAATATACTTTATTCAAATCAAAATAAATTCTATACCAACTAACAACTTCTGCAATTGCTATTTAAATTTTTCTTACATAGTCAAAGGTATGAATAAATATGAACATAGAATGATAGAAACCCTTGAAAAACTAGAAAAAGTTGTGGTAGCGATTATTCAGTTTAATGAAGATACGCCTAAGAGAAATTTCAAGGCAGCTTATCTTTCGCACTATTTGAATAACATGGACGGGGTTTCAATATGTTTGCAATTAAAATATCTCGAGGAACTTGGTGTATTAGAAATTGGAATGGGAAAATATGATCGAGGGGGGAGAGCAAAAGGCTATAGTATAAAGGATTTGGCAAAAATGAAGGAAATTGCAAGGCTAATATTCGAAGATCATAAAGATGATTTTGCCTGATATTTATTGTTCATTTCTTTTCAACTGGTGCTAGAAGTTTTTTCATATTATATTTTTTTCTTCTGGTGGTATCATGAAATTCATGAAATCCAAATTTCCTATAGAAATCTTTCGACTCCTCATTAGAACGGACATCAATTTCTTTCTTCCCTTCACTCACAGCAATTTCTTCAACAGCTTTGAACAGGTTTCTTCCAACCCCCTTTGATCGGTGGTTGGGGTGAACAAAAATCTCACCTATCTTTGTGAAACCGCCAGAAAAATACCTGTAATGAACACCGCCAACAATTCCTTCCTCACAACTTGCTACAAAAACACGATCTGTATCTCTTGGGTATCTTATTGTTGGGAAATATCTGGGACATTCCTTCTCTAAGGCGCCAATTAACCTCAGTTCGTGTGCATCACTCTTGCTTCTCATTCTTCTGATTTCATGTGGCATGAATTCCTAACATGAAGTGAAATATTTAAGACTTATTCTTTCAATTTCTTCTTCATGTTGTCGACAATTTTTACAAATTTATCAATCTTTTCCATGGAAACAGTAAAGCCCTGTTTCGACGGACCTTTGTATCTTGCTGTGTTGTACCACACACGGAAATCAATCCTGTCGTTTCCCTTGTAGTTCGTCTTCTTTATTACGAGAACTGCTCCCTCTTTCAGCTCAATCTCACCAAGCTTTATGTCAGGTTTCTTCTCTTCCTCGCTTTCACTTTCAACTTCTTCAGGATCTTCCATATTCTGTTCCTTTTTTCTTTATTGCAATTTCTTAGCAAACTCTTCCTTTAGTTTTGCAAGGAGAATTGGATCTAGCTTTTTCTTCGATTTTTCAGCCTGGTTTATTATGTACCCGAGCATTTCCTTTGTTGGATTAAAGAACTTGAGTCTTTGCTCTAAATATCTGATCTGCTTCTCAATCCTTGTTGGCTCTGCGTCTTTAATTTTCTTGATTTTTGCATTGATTGAATTGAACATCTCTATAAGCTTTTTTACTTCATCAGGATTGTATTTTTCCATATATTAATTATATTGCTTTTGAAGGCTTTAAACAAATTTATACTTCCGTGTTCCTTTTTGATTGAGAGGTATTGAAATGGGTTTCTTAGACAGGTTGTTTGGAAGAAGGAAGAGTGAAAAGGAAGAGGAAGAGCATGAAAAAGATTTGGATTTCGATAAAACCAGCGAGTGTGTACAGAAAAAGATTGAGGAAGAAACAAATGTTTTCTGGCCATCAATTGAAATATTTCACGCCGAGTTGAAGTCGTCGAATGAGCAGCTAGAATCTTCGTTGGAGAATCTGAAAAAGGCTGTTCCTGCTGAAAAAATTGACGACCAGATATTGAAAATTGCGAATACTAGCAAAGATAATTTCATAACTAAGATGTCGGCAATCCCATCTGCAATAAAAAAAGACTTTTCAAAAAATATTGACTCATTTTCAGGTTATTACAATTCTGTTGTCTCTTCAATCAACGGTGCAAACATGAAAACAGTAAAAGAGTATATGAGTTTGGATGTGGCGTTCAAGAAAGAGACAAATGATGTTGTTGACAAAATGGGGAAAGTTAAAAAGCACGTTGACGATTTTAAAAAAGAAGTGAC
>Ga0315291_10004294_pt1 | contig 18201 bp, 13 predicted proteins | sample YL17G12_20_MG_FD_203070 | JGI IMG/M metagenome (GOLD analysis project Ga0315291, IMG submission 203070) | Sediment microbial communities from Yellowstone Lake, YNP, Wyoming, USA - YL17G12_20 | ecosystem: Environmental > Aquatic > Freshwater > Lake > Sediment | place: USA: Wyoming | collected...
GACGACCATGCAAGCATGGTGCCCGCCTTTGGGCCGTTCCGGCAAATTGGACCTGTCCCCTTTTTCCGGGAATCACGCAAGACCATTCAGAAAGTTGCCCATTCAGAAAGTTGCCCATGGCGTTCCAGTTCCTTTGTCCCCGAGGCCACTTATTGCAGGCCGAGGAGCTGCAGGCCGGCCAACACTGCAAGTGTCCTTACTGCCAGGCCGAGTTTCTGGTGCCGCGGGCCTCACGGGACCCCCGTCCCGATCACCTGCCGGTCGCCCGCGCGGAGACCGCAAATCGCTCCCCGGTGGAGGGCAACCTGGCCGTCTCGGCACCGGAACCACCGCCTCCGGAGGAGACGCTCCCGGAGATCCGTACCGGCAGGAAGATTGGTGGCGATCCGGCCGAAGTAGCGGCCCAGCTCGGCTTGGCAGACGCCCGGCAGCAGAGCCTTCTGCACATCCCCTGCCCGAAGGGCCACGTGCTGGAGACCCCCCGCGACATGCTCGGCCAGGACGCGATGTGCCCACATTGCCAGGTGCAGTTCCGGCTCCGCGTCGAGGACAGCCAGGAATACCAGCGCGAGAGGGCCGAGCGGCGGGAGCGGCGAGAGCAGAAACTGGGCCGGGCCGGGCTGCACTGGACCATCGCCACCGCCGTGGTCGTCGTCCTGGGGCTGATCCTGCTGCTGGCGGTGGCCGCTTACAGATAGACTCCTACAGGCGATGATCGCCGGGCTGGAAAATGATGAATGCAGAATGACGAATGCAGAATGAGGAACCGAGGGCCGTCTTGGTTGATCATTCTACCTTCTGCATTCTGTATTCTGTATTCTGTATTCCGTATTCAGGTCGTTCCATGCCGCCAGCCGCATTACCTCCCCAAGCCCTCGATTGGTTGACCGGCGTCTGGCTGTTTGCCCTCGGCGGAGCGGTCGGCAGCTTTCTGAACGTGGTGGTCTATCGCCTGCCGTTGGGGATGAGCCTGGTGCAGCCCGGCTCGCGCTGCCCGGCCTGCAAACACCCCATCCGCTGGTTCCACAACGTACCGATCCTCGGCTGGCTGATCCTGCGGGGGCGCTGCCACGACTGCGGGGCGGAGATCTCTGCCAGGTACCCGATCGTCGAGGCCCTCACCGCCGGATTGTTCGCGTTGCTGGGCGTGGTGGAATGCCTTGGGGAGGGAGCCAATCTGCCGGTCCCGGTGGAGGTGCCGCTGTTGCTCTACGGGATCTGTGCGTACCACTTACTGTTGCTCTGCACGCTTTTGGCCGCGGCGATGATCGAGGCCGACGGCCAGCGGCTGCCGCTGCGACTGGTCGTGCCGGCACTGCTCGTGGGGTGGTCTGCCCCGCTGGTCTGGCCCCAGCTTCATCCCGTGCCCGCCTTGCCCGCCTGGTGGGTTTTCCTGGACGGCTGGAGGAGTGGGCTAACGGACGGCGCGATCGGGCTGGCCGCCGGGCTGCTGCTGGGCTGGCTCGCCGCGCGCTGGTGTGCCCCCCGGCAGAAGCCGGGCATGATCCTCGGCCTGGCGTGTGCGGGGCTGTTCCTCGGCTGGCAGGCAATCGTCGCGCTGACGCTGGTCACCCTGGCGATCCATCTGCCGTTGTCGGCCGTCGGCCGCCTGCTACCCCGCGCCCGACGCATCCCCGCCACGGCCTGGCTGGCCTTGGCCACCCTGGGCTGGATCCTCTGCTGGTCGTGGCTGCTGGGCGGGCCTTAGGGTAGGACGGCCTTTCCAGGCCGTCCCGCAAAAAAACGACGGCCTGGAAAGGCCGTTCTACGTGAGAATCGCACAGTTCACTAGGCGGGCTGACGCGGTGTGCTTGCCCGATCGATCCGCTAGGCGTAGGCTGGGGCGCAGCCCCACCTTCTCGCACCAAGCCAAAACGTAGGCTGGGACGCAGTCCCACCTTCTCGCAGCATCACACGGTGGGACTTCGTCCCAGCCTACGAGCAACTCACACGCCGGAGCCGGAGCCCCCGCATGACCAACGAACCAGCAGAAGACAACTTCCGGCGGATCCTCCGCTCACCCAGCTATCGCGTGGCGTACAAGGACGTTGACTTCTTGACCAGTGCCGACATGCGCGCGACGCGGATGGAGCTGGAGTTGCTCAAGCCCGAACTGGCCTTCCGAAAGCACGGTATCCGCTCGACGATCGTCGTCTTCGGCAGCACTCGGATCGTGGACCCGGCCGTGGCCCAAACTCAGCTTGAGCATGCCCGGGCGCGTCTGGCCGAAGCGCCTGACGACCCGCATCGCCGCCGTGCCGTGGCCCAGGCCGAGCGGATCGTGGCCAAGTGCCATTACTACGAAGTCGCCCGGGAGTTCACCCGGCTGGTCTCTTCCACGTGCCAGGTGCAAGGGCAGTGCGATTACGTGGTGGTCACGGGCGGGGGACCGGGGATCATGGAGGCGGGCAACCGCGGCGCTTACGAGGTGGGGGCCAAGTCGATCGGCTTGAACATCCGCCTGCCCCGGGAACAGCAACCCAACTCCTACATCACCCCCGACCTGTGTTTCCAGTTCCACTACTTCGCCCTGCGGAAATTCCACTTCCTGCTGCGGGCGAAGGCCCTGGTCGCCTTTCCCGGCGGATTCGGCACGCTGGACGAGCTGTTCGACGCGCTGACGCTCCGCCAGACAAGGCGGATGCAGGAAATCCCCATTATCATCTTCGGCCGCGAATACTGGCAGCAGGCGATCGACTTCCAGTACATGGCCGACGAAGGCACCATCGACGACGAGGATTTGGACCTGTTCCGCTACGCTGAGACGGCCGAAGAGGCCTGGGAGATCATTCGGCAGTTTCATCGTCGTTAGGGGCGAGGGGTCAGGGGCCAGGGGTCAGGGGACAGGGGTCAGGGGCGAGTGTCTTTCTGCGTCCTGACTCCTGGCCCCTGGTCCCTGACTCCTGGCCCCTGGTCCCTGACTCCTGGCCCCGCGGCTTGCACTCCAGATCACGGCCGCCTAGACTGGGGTGATCCGCTGAGATCCGCGCGCCCTTGAGGAGCAAAACATGCCTGCCGTACAAATGTCTGCCCGCTGCCTTGGCCTGCTCTGTCTGTCGTCGTTGGCGAGTGTTGTCTGGGCTGCCGATTGGCCGCAATGGGGCGGCAGCGACAACCGCAACCTGGTCTCGCAGGAGACGGGGCTGCCCGAATCATTCGTGCCCGGTGAGAAGGCGCCCAGCGGCGGAGAAATCGACCTCGAAACGGCCAAGAACGTCAAGTGGACCGCCCGACTTGGCTCGGCCGCCTACGGGAACCCCACCGTGGCCGGCGGCAGGGTCTTCGTCGGCACCGACGACCTTACCCTGGCCGGCGACCCGCGACTCTCGCGCTCCCGCGGCGGGCTGGTCAAGTGCCTCGATGAAACCACCGGAGACCTCCTCTGGCAGTTGGCCATCCCCGAACGCACCGAGCTGCCCAAGGGCACACACTTCACCCATCAGTTTCTGGGTGTCTGCTCGTCGCCCACGGTCGAAGGGGACCGGGTCTACGTGGTCTCCAGCGCCGGCGATATCCTCTGCCTCGACGCCGACGGCCAGGCCGACGGCAACGACGGGCCGTTCACCGACGAAGCACAGTACATGGTCGGTCCGGGCAAACCACCCGTCCAACTGACGCCGAAAGACGCCGACGTCATCTGGCGGTTCGACCCGATCGACCAGCTTGACGTCCACCCCCACGACGCCGCCAGTTGTTCGATCCTGATCCACGGCGAGGTGCTCTATACGGGCACGTCCAACGGCGTGGACGAGCCGCACGCCAAGGTCCTCTCGCCCGAGGCCCCCAGCCTGATCGTGCTCGACAAGAGGACGGGCCGCCTGGCGGCCACCGACGACGAGAAGATCGGCAGGCGGTTGTACCACGCGCAGTGGTCGTCGCCCTCGTTGGGCGAGGTGGGTGGGAAGACCTTGATCTTCTTCGGCGGGGGCGACGGGATCTGCTACGCCTTCGAGGCGCTCTCCGCCGCCACGGAGCAGCCGGTCCACCTCAAGAAGGTCTGGTCCTACGAGTGCAACCCACCCGAGTACAAGTTCCGCGACGGCAAGCCAATCCCCTACTACGATGGCGACAAGCGCAAAGGGAACAGCCCGAACAAGGACGACGGGCAATACGTGGGCCCCAGCCAGCTCATCGCCACGCCGGTGTTTTACCGCGGCCGGGTCTACCTGGCCCTCGGGCAGGACCCCGCCCACGGACGCGGCAAAGGCATGCTCCATTGCATCGACGCCACCCAGACCGGCGACATCACCCAGTCGGGCCGCGTCTGGACCTACGACGGACTGGACCGCAGCATCTCCACCGTGGCCATCGCCGACGGACTGCTTTATATTCCCGACATCGCCGGGCGGATGCACTGCCTGGACGCCGACACGGGCCAGTGCTACTGGGTCCACGACACCAAGTCCGAGACCTGGGGCGGCCCGCTGCTCGCCGACGGCAAGATGTACTTCGGCAACAAGACCGACTTCTACGTGATGGCCGCCGGCAAAGAGCCCAAGGTCCTCAGCCAGCTCCGGCTCGGCTCGCCGGTCTTTAGCACGCCCATCGCGGCCAACGGCGTGCTCTACGTGGCCTCGCAGCGCTACCTCTGGGCCGTGCGACAGGAGCCCGCAGGCGGCCGGTAGCTGTAGAGTAACCCGTAACCAGCCTCCGAAACCCCCGAGCGAGGATGGGACCTACCACGGAGAAGCGACAAGCACGGCGAGTGGCGCGGGAGGGACGGGTTAGCAGTTGTTTCCTGAATCGCGGCGCAACTAAACCCTGCCGACGAAGTTGTTGTAGTCTTCGTGCGAACCTATCCAGTACCAGACGTTCGTGTCGGTTTGGCGATCCACCACGTAGATGGCGCGGTACCGGTTCGTTACCGAGACTTTGAAACTCCCCTCCCTGTGACGACCCTTGTCGGTGTCCTTTAGACGCCGATGCTCGAGCGTGGGACATGCAGGGTCTTGGCAGAAGCGCTCGAACACGCGCTTGGCAATCTCCTGGATATTGGCGGGAAGCTTGTCGAACATCTTCTTGAATTCAGGTGTTCGACGATTCCTTCTACGCGGAGAAGTCGCAGAGCTCAACGGTGCCGCCCTTTCGATGAGTGTCAACCGCTTCGTCCCGGGCTTGGACCAAGGCGTCACCGGAGAAGAATTCTTCGTCGGGCGTCAGAATACCGACAGCCTCTCGATAACACTGCCTGAACCTCTCACCGTTCTTGGTAGCGCCGAATTCACGCTCGAACACCGCAAGCTGAGCTTGCACATCTGCGCAGGGCCTCAGCCACCACTGATAGGCCTCCTTGATCTCTTCCGCCACCATCGGATCATACTGTTCTTCGCCGGCCACGACCTTGGAGCGCCAAGACTCATCCCAGCGCGTGATCGACTCAAATAGCTGGATTCCCACGGCCAGATGGTCGTCGAAACGGAAGAAGGCCATCGCCCGCTCGTGATCGGCTTTCCAAAGCTCCGTCTCTCTAAGATACACGCGGAGCTTGCTGTGGAGCAACTCGGCTAGAGCGCCCATATCCAATCCCTGGGATAAAATGCCCTCGGCCCGAGATCCCTGACCGCACTATCGCCCTCTCGTCTTATCGGCAGCAGGGCGACAACAATCCCCTCTCTTCTAGCTTACACTCCCTACGACCAGCAGGGGAAGTGGCCGGCTCCGAAACGCGGCACCTTCTACATGATTCTACGTTCGTCCGTCAATAGAGGTTATTCACAGGATAACACAAATAGGGGGTGTTCTTAAGCGGATGAATTGGCCATTCTGCCGGAAGAACGACAAGTCCGGCAGACCGAACACCGCGCCCCTCCCCACCTCCCCCCGCCGTAAGGCGGCTGGGGGAGGTGGGCAGCGTTGGGGCAATTGGCGGCCGGCCTCCTGCGGACCCGTGCTAAAGCACGGGCCTAACACCGCTTCGCGGAAAAGGGACGTAAACGTCCCTCACAGCTTCGCCGGAAAAGGCGCCAACACGCTGCCCCCGTAAGGAGTGCGCTGCATCCGCAGGTTTCCGGGGTCCCTGCGTTTGGCACAACATCTGTCGGATTCTCTGCATCCCTGCTCTACCAGCAACGTGGACCACCCGTCGTACAACTACCTCTCCCCAGACCTCACGAACGCTGACAGACTGCCCATGGCGCCGACCAGCTCTTGTGCTGTAAGATCACTCGCATCTAGATGGTCCGACCAATTGGTCTTGACGCATTCCCTGCACCGTTGGACGAGTGGCGTCTGAACAAGCCTCTCGGCAATCGTTCTCTGGCAACCCCTCTCCTTTCGGAGGTCCTCCAGTCCCGACAGATACGTGTCCAGTGACGCCCTGTAATCACCCTCCATCAGTCTCTCAAGCGCGAATTCATGAGCGTACACTTCTGCGTCAATCATCTTCACTTCACCTTCTCTCAAATTGATGCCTTCCTCCCAATCGGTCACATGTCCGATCTCATGAAGCAAGGCGACTATCTTGAACGCATATTTCATTTGTGGATGCGCTTGCTGCCCAATACTCTTTCGGATGAAAACCAGTGTTCGGACATTGCCTGCTTCATCGCGTAACGCGATGGTGCTGCCCGTAATGGTCCCTCTCCTGCTTATCTCAAGGTACTCTTGGTCAACGTCCATCGCTTTGACGAATATCTGCCTCAGATGAGCGTAACCAAACTTTTGAAGCAAGCCCCCACGATCCTCGGCGTAGTAGTCCGCGTCATCGATTTCGTGAACACCCAAGAGTGAAGGATGCTCCTCGCGCGCCTTGTCCGCTATTCTTTTGAATTCCTCGCGGTAATCGTCCAAGTAATCGTAGAACTTCTGTTCGCACCCCTTGTGTTTCAAGAGTCTCTTGATACTGGGTGCATTCTTGCGAAGATCAGCAAACTGCTCATTCATGCTTCCTCTAACTTTACGTCCCGCCTGCCGTCTTCTCTCTCTGCGTCTGCGTGCCTCGACCTTGATCTGCTTCTTTCGTTGTGATTTAGGCATTGCTACGTCCTTTCTCTCAGCCGCGTTTATTCGGGTAGTCGTGCGTTCCACCCACCAGTGTCTTCATGAATTGTTCAAGCATTCACGTTACCTGATCTGCCCGTTGGAGGTTGAGGTCGAGCAGCGCGCCGAGGATCTGTTCCTCCGACATCTCCGCGTCCCAGCCGTATGCCACGAAGACGGCCTCGTCGAGCTTCTTGTGGGCCAGGTCGAGCCAGGTGGGGCGCTGGTTGTAGAGGTTCGTCAATGTGCGCTTCTTGAGTCCTTTGGCGCACTCGTCGTCCTTCGGCACAATCCGCGGGTAGCGGACGGTGGCGATGCCGGCCGGGTTGACCGTGGCCCGGTCAATATACCGATCCCACGGCCCGCCCACCGTCCCGGGAAACTCCAACACCTCCTCCCGCGTCCACTCCGGCGGATTGAGCCAGTTGTTCCGCAGCCGGTCCAATTCCCTCGCCGCCTCGGCAATCGCCGCCGCCTGCCCACCGGTCGGCTTCGGCAGTGCAAAGCTCTCAAAGCAGGATGTCGGGGTGTAACGAAACCCGCTCTCCGCCTCACGAAGCTGCGTCCCCGTCGCCCGTGCCCAGATTTCGTGAATTCTGGAATGTAGCACACCGAACGTCGAGTCGTCGTCTATGGCGAAAACGATAAGTTGGTGATCTGGCAGCAACGGATGTCTGAGCCAAACGAAGACACGGTGCTTTGAGGTCGTGGTTGTCACCGCAAACCTTTCCAGCGGGGCAATCGCTGACCGCATTTGCGGACGCATCCTCTGTGGACGCCACCAATTCTCTCGCAGCCACTTGTCGCGGTTCTTCTCACGCAAGGGCCTAACACGCTCCACCACGATTCTAAAGGGTGCCTCGTACTTTGCCGCGCCATCAAGATCCATAGCGCGAAAATCGACGATCCATCGGTAATCCCGACTCTGCAGTATGTCGCGACTATTCAGCACGGGGCGCACTACGTCACTATTGGGCCGTAGGTTCGGGTTTCCTTGCGCGCTCAGGAGCATCAGCGCCTCTTGCTCGTCTATATCGAAGGGCCCACCTTTACAGCTCCCGAGGAAGGATATTTCGCGGTTAATTCGTTTGCACCCCGTAACGTCAGCGGCCGCAGACAAGTTCGAGTTGATGATTCTGACACTCTGCCCGTCAAGCACCTTCTCTTCTTCCGCACACCTCCCCGAAAACCCAACCATGCTAACGTGCACTGTTGCGCCGTCGAGAATCCAATCACGGTCCCGCCAAGCCCAAAATATGTCCCCCGTCTCTTTAATGCGATCTAGGACCGCGCGATTACCGCCACCGCGAATGCCTTGCGTGGCCAGAAGTCCCGCCCGCCCACACCGGGCCGCCTGAATCATCGCTCGCGCGTTCTCGAACCAGAAACAGCAAAGATCGGATTGCCCCGGTAGTCTATCAGCGTAGACTTGGCGCAAAGCGTCTACGTATTCGTCGCCAAGTTCACCCCGCATCTTCTTGTCGCCCAAGAACGGCGGATTACCGACAATGAAATCCGCCTCCGGCCACTCGGGCTCCTTCGGATTCTCGGGGTCCGAGACGTCCAGAATCGCGTCCATCAGCCGGATGCTTTCGATCGGCTCCAGCACCGGGTCCCGCGGCGGGTTGAACCCGTTGTGGTGCATCCACTGCAAGTAGCCGATCCAGATCACCACCTGGGCAAGCTGCTGCGCGTAAGGGTTGATCTCGATCCCCGCAAGCTGCGTGGGCCGCACGTGCGGCGCCATGCTCACGTCGTGGTCCGCCCCGTACGCAATCACCTCCTTCTCCAGGTCCAACAGCAGGTTGATCGCCACGTACAGAAAATTGCCCGACCCGCAGGCCGGGTCCAGGATCTTCACGTGCGCCAGCCGCCCGGCAAAATCCAACAGCGGCCGCTCAAACTGCTCCCGCTCCTTCGACCTCGGCACCCTCATCCGGCCCGTCTTGCGGCCGGCCGACTTCCGCGCCGCCGCCTCGACCTTTCTCCATAGCTTGTCGCACTTCGCCCGCACCTCCTCCCACTCCCGCCTCAGCGGCGCCATCACCACCGGCTCCAACAGCGTGAGGATGTCCTCCCGGCTGGTGTAGTGCGCCCCGATCTGCGACCGCTTGGCCGGGTCGAGCGTCCGCTCAAACAGGGTGCCGAAGATCGACGGCTCCACGTTGGCCCAGTCGTACTCGTTCACCCGGATCAGCTCTTCGATCTCCCCCGGCCGCAGGTCGACCACCTCGGCGTCGTCGAACAGCCCGCCGTTGAAGTGCATGATCTCGTCGGCCCCGAAGGAGCCCCCTTCGCGCATCGCCTCAAACAGTCCGCGGAGCCCCTTCCCCAGCCGCTTCGGGTCGTCCTTACTCCCGGTGAGCACGCGGCTGAAAACCCTCCCTTGCAGCAGCGCAATGTCCTCGCCGAACATGCAAAACATCAGCTTCATCAAGAAATGGGCGGCGACCGGGGCCTCGATACCCCGCTCGCGCATCCCGTCGGCCAACAGCCCAAACCGCTCGGCCGCCTGCCTGGTGATGCTCTCGGTCGTCAGCCCCGGCCGCAGCGCCTCCGGATCAGTGAACAGCTTCCGCAACGTGTCCAGGTTCTTCGGATCGGCCAGCCCCTCAAGGTCGAAGCTGTAGACGTGCTTCGCAGTCCCGGTGAAATTGGTGTGAATCTCCAACCGGTCCAGATCGCAAACCACCAAAAGCGGCGGGTTTTCCAGCGCCTCGCGGTAAAGGTTCAACTGCCGATACGCCGCCGCCAGGTCCTTGTGCTTCCCCTTGTACTCCCAGCCGAAGTGGCCCTGCATCCACACGTCGGCCCAGCCAGCCGCGCCAGTGGTCTTCCGCACGCCGCGTTCGAAGGTGTACCAGGCGCCCTCGGGATCGGCGGCCGCCGGCTTGGGCTGCCCGAGCACCTCGCAGAGATCGAGGAAATGCTGCTGGCAGGCGCTGCGCTCAGAAAGACTGGCCCGCTGCCACTTGGCGATGAACTCCTGCGGCGTCATGCGCGTGTACCCCGGCCGAACGTGGGCAACCAAACGCGCACATTATAGCCGGATGGAGCCCTAGCGCCCACCCGGAATCGCCGCGGCGAACGGCAGCCAGCGGGAAACCCAGCGGCCACGTGACTCTTGTAGCCGAGTTGCCACGCACCGTCCAGACTACCCCGTGCTTCACGCCTGCGCCTGCTCGATCAGTTCCAGCGTCTCGTCGATCTGCTTGGGGTCGACGAAGCCGATGGTGAAGCAATCCACGCAGCCCAGCCCCAGGACGTACTTGAGCGAATCGAGCCGCTTCTGGCGGCTTTCGGGCGTGTCCTTGCCCTTGACGCGGAAGCCGGTCTCGCCGTAGATCTTCATGCCGATGATGCCGCGGCCCTGCTTGTGCATCTTCTGGACCAGCGGGGCGACCTGTTCCGGCTCGCCGTCCATCATCGCCTTCACCCCGAAGGGATTGATCCGCACCAGTTGCACGTCGATGAAGTCGCCCTGGTCGACCGAGGCCTCCAGTGGCGGCATGTTGTGGGAGGAGATGCCCACCGCGCGGACGCGGCCCTTCTGCTTGGCCTCCAGCAGCACGTCCATCACGGGGCGCATGTCCTGCGGCCAGGTCCGCACCCACATGGCGTGCATCAACAGGGTATCAAGCTGCTCGATCCCCAACTCCTTCCGGTACCGCTCGATGGTCTCCTTGGCCTGCGAGGCACGCTTGGCGGGGATCTTCGTCTGGATGAAGATCTTGTCGCGGGGGAGCCCTTTCAGGGCGGCGCGGACCAGCTCGTGCGTGCCGTAGTTTTCGGCGGTGTCGATGTAGCGGATGCCGCGATCGAAGGCGTGGTGGACCAGCTTCACGAAGCCGGTCTCTCCCAGCGCCCGCTGTTCACTGCCGCCTACCGTGCCCGTGCCGACGCCCAGCACCGTGCTCTTGATGCCGCTTTTACCGAGCGTGACCAGGTCGGTGCCTTTTTTGACCTTGGAGGCCGTCTCGGCCGCGAGGACGGGGCGTCCGATGAGTGTGGCTGCCCCCAAGGCGGTCGCCCCAGCGAGGAATTCCCGACGGGTAATTATTGACATAACGAAGTTCCTAAAACCGAGGTATTTCGTGTGACACCGGCCCGGACACGCCCCGGACGCGAACCAGCCATAATTGTACCCGAGGCTACCGGCGTTGCAAGCCCCTGGCCTGGAGTTTTGCTCGAAGCGACCCTTCTTGGTATAATCGCCGGCCGGGCCGATCCGAGAAGGTGCCGCCGCCGTCAACGGTAAGAAGGCTCTGGCGACGCCATCGAGACCGGCCGACGCGAAGGGGTGCACGCCGTGCCGCGGTCCAACAAGTGCTCCCGACGACGTTTTCTGGGCAATGCCGCGGTCGCGGCGGCGGGGGTGTCGCTGCCGTACTTTGTCCCGGCCGGTGTGCTGGCCGCTGCCGGCAGGCCGGGTGCAAACCAGCGCGTGATCGTGGGCGTGATCGGGGCCGGCGCCCGGGGCAGATACCTCATCTCCGACATGCCGGACGAGGCACGTGTGGCCGCGCTGTGCGACTGCTACCCGCCGCGCACGGCGCAGATCCTGAAGGCACAAGGGGGACTCGCTGCACGGCTTGAAGCGTTCCGGCAGCGAGACGCCGAGCGATGCGCAACCTATCAGGATTACCGCACGATGATCGACCGGGCGAAGCTCGACGCCGTACTCATCGCCACGCCCGACCACCATCACGTCCTGGCGGCCATCCGCGCCTGCCAGGCGGGAATGGACGTCTACGTGGAAAAGCCCCTCTCGCTGACGATCGCCGAAGGCCGGGCCTTGGTCCGCGCGGTCGCGCGCCACGGCCGGGTTTGCCAAGTCGGGTGCCAGCAGCGGACCATGGAGATGGACCGCTTCGCCTGCCGGTTCGTCCGCGAGGGCGGGATCGGAAAGGTCTCGCTGGTCGAGGTGCAGAATTACCCCGGCCCGATGCAGGACACCGACCTGGCCGAGGAACCCGTCCCCGACGGCCTGGACTGGGGACTGTTCTGCGGGCCGACGCTGCTGCGGCCGCATAACCGGAAACTCTGGGTCAAAGACGAGTTCGAGGTCGACGGCAGGCTGTGGCGGGGCTGGGATCTCTGGCGGAGCTACTCCGGGCACCTGATGACCAACTGGGGCGGCCACGCCCTCGATCTGGTCCAGTGCGCCCTGGGCATGGACCACACCGGCCCGGTGGAAATCTGGCCAATGAAGGACGGGTATTCCGGGCCGATGCGGCTGTGCCCCGCCACGGCGCGATACGCCGACGGCACCGAGCTTCGCTTCGAGACGAGGAGAGGGCTGGGGCTGGGCGGGATCTTCCACGGCCAGCGGGGCCGGATGACCATCGTCCGCAACCGCTTCCGGGCCGAACCGCCCGAACTGGTCAAGGATCCTCCCGATCCCGCCGAGGCCCGGGTCTGGCAAGGCGCCGACGCCAGGCTGCACGTCCGGAACTGGCTCGACTGCATCAAGACCCGCCAGACGCCCAACGCGCCGGTCGAGATCGGCCACCGCGCCGCCACGATCTGCCACTTGGCCAACATCTGCCGCGAGCTGGGCCGCAAGCTCCACTGGGACCCGCAGAAAGAGGTCTTCCCCGGCGACGACGAGGCCAACGCTTTGCGGGACCGCCCGCGGCGGAAGGGCTTCGAGCTGCCGGAGATCACATAGCTGTGCCACTCCTAACCGACTTGGCCAAACGAGATCACACGACCATGAACCGCAGAGAGATGCTCCGTTCGATCGCCGGCGGGTTGTCGGCTTCCGTCCTGGGCGCGCCGGCGGACCTGCTGGGCGCCACGGCACCCAAGAAAACGCAACTGGGCGTCTGCATCCATTCGTACATGATTCGCCCCGCAGCGGAACGGTCCAGCGCCAAGGGAGGCGCGTTTGCCGAGCCGATGAACTTCCTCGAACACTGCCACGGTCTGGGCGCCGGCGGAATCCAGGTCGGCCTGGGGACCAGGGACGAAACCTACACCTCCAAGCTCCGCCGCCAGGCAGAAGCCTACGAGATGTTCATCGAGGGCATCGCCGACCTGCCGGGCGACCCACAAGTGGGTGCCCCGGCCGGCGTGGAACGATTCGAGGCGCAGGTCCGCACCGCCAAACGGGCAGGCGCCAAGGTGATTCGCGCGGTCATCATGCCCGGCCGGCGCTACGAGACGTTCGACTCCGCCGAACAGTTTCGCCGCTCAGCCGACCGCGGCCGCCGCTCGGTCGAGCTGGCCGAGCCGGTCGCCGCCCGCGAGGGTATCCGGCTGGCCATCGAAAACCACAAGGACCAGCGGGTGCCCGAAATGCTGGAGTTGCTGAAACGCATCAGCAGCGAGTACGTCGGCGTGTGCGTCGACACGGGCAACAGTATCGCCCTGCTGGAAGATCCCATGGAGGTCGTCCGGGCCTACGCGCCTTGGGCACTAAGCAGCCATCTGAAAGACATGGCCGTGCGAGAGTATGACGACGGTCTTCTGCTCTCCGAGGTGCTGCTGGGCGAAGGCATCCTCAACCTGCCCGAGATGATCGGCCTGTTGCGGCGGGCGAGACCGGAGGTCCTGTTCACCCTGGAGATGATCACCCGCGATCCGCTGAAGGTCCCTTGCCTGACGGAGAAGTATTGGGCCACCCTGGCCGAGGTTCCCGGGCGCGACCTGGCCCGCACGCTGAAGATGGCTCGCGCTAATGCTTCTAAACCGCCGCTGCCCCGAGTGAGTCATCTGCCGCTCGACGAGCAGATCCGCCAGGAAGAGGAGAACATCAAGAAGTGTCTGGGCTTTGCGCGGGAACGATTGCGCCTGTAGCGTCTCATTTCACTTAGACTGGCGGACGCCGTTGTCGCGTTTGCGCGAGCACGCGGGCCGCAAGTATGGGCACCGCTCAAGGCAGCGTGCTCAGCATATCCTCCGCTGTAAGCGGTGTGCCCACAAGCACTTGCGGCGGCTTCGCCGAGGCGGTCCGGGACTCCGTGTCGGCACGCCGGAGACTATTCCCAGGCCACGCCTGCTCGTTGACACGGCCCATGCGGCCCTGTAGATTCGTACTCATCGTAGGGCTGGCCGTTCTGTCAGAAGGCAGCAGAGTCCAAGGAGCGCTGCCGCTGCGAGGCGCGGTTGATCCCAGAGATTCACCGCCGCGGTCACGGGAGACTTCACGGTGGCCGAATGGTTGCCTCCGCGAACTACGCAACTTCACCCGCACAAACGAGGAGTCGGACCATGAACAGACGCTGGTGCTTCCTGCTTGCAGTCTTGGCGATGGCCCCCGTGGCGTTGCACGCGGCCGAGCCGATCCTTGTCCCGGTCAAGGTGGACGGGCCGGTGCACGATCCGGCCAACCACACCTACTGGTTCGGGCCATTCTGCGAGTGCGTGTCGGTGCTCGACGTAAACGGCGACGGCAAACTCGACCTGGCTGCCGGACGGAATTGGTACGAGGCGCCCGACTGGACCAAGCACGAGAACTTCCGCGACGGGGCCGAGACCAACGGGCCGGAGACCGACGACAACAGCGAGTTCGCCATGGACGTCAACCGCGACGGACGGATGGACATCGTCGGCTCCGGCTGGATGCGCATCAAGGGGGCCTTCTGGTACGAGAACCCCGGCCCGGAGGGGCTGAAATCCGGGGCCAAATGGAAGGCCACCCGGATCCACTCCGCCCAGAACATGGAAGGGGTGATCCATGGCGACCTCGACGGCGACGGCGACGACGACATCCTCTGCAACCACTGGGCCCCCTTCAAAGGCCAAGGGATGACCTGGCTGGAGCACATCGACCGCCCACCGTGGCTGGTCGAGCACGTGATCGGCACCGAGGGAGAGCAGCACGGCAACGGGATCGGCGACCTGAATGGCGACGGCCGCGCGGACATCGTCACGCCCACCGGCTGGTACGAGGCCCCACCCAAGCCGGCCGACCAGCCCTGGGAATTCCACAAGGACTACCTGGTCCACCGCGTGGGGAAGCCCACGGAGTATATCCCGGCCTCGCACCCGATGCTGGTCTACGACGCGAACGGGGACGGGCTGGCCGACATCATCGTGGGCGCGTCGCACGAATACGGCCTGGCCTGGTTGGAGCAGAAGCGCGGCCCGGAGGGCAAGCGGACCTTCGAGACGCATTGGATCGAGACCGATTTCGGGCAGTTCCACACCATGGCCCTGGGCGACCTCAACGGCGACGGCAAACCCGATCTGGTCACCGGCAAGCGGCTCTTTGCCCATCACGGCCGCGACACGAGCTGCTACGATCCGCTGTTTGCCTTCTGGTACGACATCCAGGGAGGCAAGTTCCAGCGGCACATCCTCTCGTTCAATCACCTCCCCTGGTACTCGGCCGAGAAGAACGTCAACCCGGCGCCCAACGGGGCCATCGGCGTGGGGATGAAAATGGTGATCGCGGACCTCGACGGGGACGGCAAGAACGACATGGTCGTTTCCAGCAAGTGCGGGCTGTACGTGTTTTACCACAAGGGCTTCACGCCGGCGACGACCGGCAAGAACCGCCTGCTGCTCGAAGAGACCTACCCGTCGTGGGTACCGTGGGCCAAGTAGGCGGTACGTGGCCGGCCGCCGGTATCCACATCAGCAGCCAGGGGTGCGGTCGAACAATTTGCAATTGCCAATTGTCAATTATCAATCTCGAATCTGGATTCCAAATTCAACGTTTCTGGGAGAATTCGCCATGAGAATGCTGGTGTGGATTGGCGTGGTCGCCCTGGCCAGCCTGGTTACCGCCGCGCAGCCGGATGAGTCAGGGTTTGTCAGCTTGTTCAACGGCAAGGATCTCGGCGGCTGGCAGACTGCGCCCGGCAGTCGCTGGGTCGTCGAGGAAGGCGCCCTGACGCTGAAAGACCGCAGCGACGCGCAGGAGCACAATCTGGAATACCTGTGGACCGAGAAGGCCTACGGCGACTTCATCCTGGAGCTGGAATTCAAGGTTCCCGAGCGGGCCAACAGCGGCATCTTCCTCCGCACCGCCGATCTGAAAGACCCGGTCTACAGCGGGATCGAAATCCAGGTCTGCAACTCGTACGGCGGCAAGGGACTCAGCCGGGGCGGCACCGCCGGGGCGGTCTACGACTGTCTGGCCCCCAGCAAGAACGCCGTCAACAAGCCCGGCGAGTGGAACCACTGCCAAATCACCTGCAAGGGCAACAAGATTCTCGTGGTTCTCAACGACCAACCGATCATCGACATGGATCTGGATCGTTGGGCGGAGCCAAACAAGAACCCGGACGGCAGCCAGAACAAGTTCCCCAGGGCGCTGAAGGACTTCGCCCGGCGAGGCTACGTCGGCCTGCAAGACCACGGGCTGCCGGTGTGGTATCGGAACGTGAGCATCAAGCCGCTCGAAGGCGGCGAGGCGGCCTTCACCCTGCTGCCCGACCCCCACGGCATGGTGCTGAAGACGCCGCAGGGGCAGACCGTCTTCCGCTACATGACCAAGAAGCCCGAGGTCACCAAGCTTTCGGCCAACAGCGTCTGCTGCCTATTCCCGGTGAATACGCCGTCGGGGGAGCGGGTGGTCGACTTCGCGCCCAGCGATCATCCGCATCACCGCGGCGTGTTTTTGGCCTGGCATTCGCTCAAGGGTAAAGAGAAGGCCGACTTTTGGGGCTGGGGTGAATGGGCGCCGACCGAGGGACGCGTGATCCGCAATCGCGGACTGAAGCTGCTTAAGGCCGACGCCAAGCAGGCCACCATCGAAGCCCGCAACGACTGGACGGTCGGCGACGAGGTGATGATCGAAGAAGTGACGCTGCTCAGCACGCGGCAGCGGGGGCCCGCCTACGTCATCGATCTCGATTACCGACTGACACCCAAGGAGGACGTGACCCTGGATCAGACCGCCTTCGGGGGATTCTGCGCGAAGTGCCGCAAGGACGGCAAGGGAGTCTACAGCGATCCCCAGGGCGAGGTCAAGCTGCCGCCGCCGCACCACTTGAAACCCGAAACCGACTGGCCGGCGGCCGACTGGTACGACTACACGATCCGGCTGGAAGGCGGCAAGACGGTAGGCATCGCCGTGCTGGACCACCCCGACAACCCGCCCACGACCTGGCACAACCTGGCCCCGATCGCCATGGTCAATCCGTGCATCGTGGCCCAGGGGCCGGTGGTGATCCGGCAGGGTCAACCGCTGCGGCTGCGATACCGTCTGGTGGTCCACGACGGGCCGGCGCCCGAGAAGCTGCTTAAGGAGCTGACCGGCGAGTGGCGGAAAGAGTGATCGTGCCGGCCGGCCGATGCGATTCACGCCTCAACAGGCTGCCTGGCCATAGCCGGCACGCAACGCGTGGCGGGAAACACCCGGGGGGCGTTGCCCCCCGGCTATCGGCAAATGATTGATCCACGACGACCACAGACCGGGCTGGCCGAGCATCGCCGCGCCGCCCGCGGTCGAGTCAGACTGTAACCCTCCACGAACGACATCCCACCTAACGCTGCTGCTCTATCAAACGAAAGGAGACCGATATGAGACGTCCCATCACCCGGCGTGACTGCCTGAAGTCGGCGGCCGCGGCCACTGCCCTGACGATCCTTCCGGCGGGGCTGGCCCGCGGCTATGCCGCCAACGAGAGAATCAACGTCGGCGTCATCGGCGCCGGGGGGCGCGGCGGCGCGAACCTGGACGGCGTGGCCGCTCAGAAGGACGCGGTGAACATCGCCGCCCTGTGCGACATCGACCGCAGACACCTCGACGGCGCTGCCCGGAGGTTCCCCGACGCGAAGAAATACGCCGACTTCCGCAAGCTGTTGGACAACGAGAAGAACCTCGACGCCGTCGTGGTCAGCACGGCCGACCATTGCCATGCGGCGGCCAGCGTGACGGCCATGAAGCGGGGGCTGCACTGCTACTGCGAGAAGCCGCTGACGTACAGCGTCCACGAAGCCCGGGTGATGACGGAAATCGCCCAGCAGAAGAAGCTGGTCACTCACATGGGCACGCCATCGCGGGGTGAGGAAGGGACGATCCGTGCCGCCGAGGTGATCCGCAGCGGCGCGATCGGGCAGGTCAAGGAGGTCCATTTCTGGACGGATCGGCCGATCTGGCCCCAGGGCTTCGATCGCCCGGCGGGCGAGGATCCCGTGCCCGACTATCTGGACTGGGATCTGTGGATCGGCCCCGCCCCGATGCGGCCGTTCAAGGCCAGGTGGCCGGAAGGCCATCCCGTCTACCAGAGCAAGTGGACGCAGCGGCAGGTTTATCACGACTTTGTC